>Ga0126328_10000001_pt1 | contig 286989 bp, 255 predicted proteins | sample InaspJWI13metaG_FD_97003 | JGI IMG/M metagenome (GOLD analysis project Ga0126328, IMG submission 97003) | Marine gutless worms symbiont microbial communities from Oahu, Hawaii - Inanidrilus sp. 1 OAHU.JWI-13 metaG | ecosystem: Host-associated > Annelida > Digestive system > Unclassified... | reverse complement strand
GATTGGGAGCTGGGTATGGATGCAACTATCCGCTCGGGCTTGGATAGGCTGTGCGGTGAGAGGTTTTTTATAGCGCCTGGCGACATGCCTCTGATTCACAGTGATGACTATATCAGGTTGGCAAGTTTCGAAGATGGGCCGATTGTCCGCCCGGTTTTTGAGGGGAAACCGGGACATCCGGTTCTGCTCGATAGGTCTATGGCAGAGGTGATTAAAACTGCAGCGGCGGGTACGCCAATCTGGTGTCTTATGGCTAGCCATCATACCCTGCTGGCGCCTTGGGACCATGAGGGGGTGATAAGGGATTTGGATACGGTGGGCGACTATGACAGCCTTCGCTGAGATAGAGGGCAGGTTCGCCGCTTGGTTTGCGGGTGTGCGTCCGCCTAAGTGCCTGTTTAATTCACTCCCAGTAGGCAAAGGGGGAGTAGAACGCTATGCTGCCGCTTAGCGCCTGATCGAAAGGTTGACTCGAATAACGAGGCAAGGAACTCCCAATCGAGCTTGGCATCGTCTTTACCTTTCTTCTTCTGCTGCAACAGGTGGAGTGCTCCTTCAAGTGCAAAGAAGACATTCGCTATAGCATCTTCTCCAAAGCACCGGTTGCTCCAGAGCATTCGGCTTTTTACGAATAGCAGGAGTGTTCGAAGAAGAAGCTCATCGTCTCGATCAATCACCTTAACAATCCTGTAGAAGAGTTCCTCGTTCTTCCGAAAATCCCGAAAGCATACAACTTGAAGCAGTTCATGAACCTCGTATTCAAACTCTCTGCTCTTGGACTTGTCCTTGTATGCAACAAGCAACTCATAGAGCATTAACTCGTGGTACCGGCTATCGATACTACCGACGATATCTCTTCGAAAAAGATGGTATTACCCCTCTACGAAATGGATACTGCTGCGCGGGAAATAAGGACCTAGTGATACATCTGCGGAAAAGATGAGTTCGTTCAGGTTCATTGAAGAGACTTCCGAAGAGCTCTCTTTACCAGCTTCCTCGGTAACAAGGATTGGTCTATTGCCTATGAAGGAGTATCGAAAACCCTCGGAAGTTAGCCGAGCATTTGGGTAGCTACCATAGCTACTTAGCAGGCGAACTCGCAGTGAAATCGGCTCGTTGAAGGCGCTCCACGGCACAGGTTCGATTCCCTCATCAAAGAGTGTCTTGCGTAGTTGTGTTGTAGAAGCATTCCAGAGCATTGTAGACAGAAACTGCAAAGATGCGGGTGTTGGTTTCTTCTGACCATATTTCCTAAATAGATCAGGGATGCCCAATAAATCAATACACTGTTCTTGAAGCCTTGACGCTACTGCTTCGGTGAAAACCCCATCTCTTGAGAAGGTGGAGGCATTGGATCTGAAAAAATCGATTACTCTGTTCTCTCCGTAGAAATGGTTATTCAGCATGAGATATCTCTACTCCTGTGCACTGGCTACATCTTTGCGCATCCGATTGTATAGCACTCCTGATGCTTACTTGCCGCCATCTCAAGTTCTGGTTAGGCAGCCGTCAGCTCCGCCACAAGCGCCTCAAGGAGGTTCTTGGCGACCTCACGGGAAGAGGCCAACTGCGTCTCCAACTCGTCAACCAAGGCCATCAGCTCATCTACCTTAGCTACTATACGTTTCTGTTCGGCGAGGGGTGGGAGGGGAAAGACGTAGTTACGAAGGAATCCAAGAGAGACGAATGATTGGACACCTCCCATGGCCTTCTCTTTCATCTCGTCAGCAACATGGCTGAGGTAGAGGTGTAAGAAACGTGGTTCGAAACTAACATCGTCATAGTATTTAAACAAGGCTACGTTCTTGATGCTGAACTTTCGGTCCGTGTCTACGATTGCCGGGTTGCCAATACTACCGATCATCGCAAAAAGAACATCTCCTCGATCAACTCGAGACCTTTCTGAAATCTGACGATGATCGGTTTCAGAAATGAAACGGACATTGTCAAAATCCAGATATCCTGAGTAGATATTTTTGCTGGTAATCAACGGATATCCCTTGTTAATGTATTTTGGAGTATCGTGGGTTCCGTCGCGAACATCGAAGCAATTGCCAAGGCGTGTCCAAAACCAACCGGAGGGAAGTGGCCCAGCATCGTCTTCCTTTGGATTCGCTTCAACTTTGGTTTTCTTGATTCTACTTTGTTTGATGAGGCTCTCTTTGACGCGATTGATATGGCTATATAAGTCTACTGCAGGTTCATCACGGCTATCTTGGGATACTAACCGCCCTTGTATCGCCAGATTTAGCACTGTCTTCCTCAGATCCTCCGGATCAATATCGTACGACCTATGAAACAGAAACTGGAGATTGTCCGGTGTGGGATCATTAGCAAACCGGGCCAACGAAGCACGGGCGAGTGCTGCATGCTGTTTGTCGCGTTCCTGCTGCTGGGCTTCCAGTTGATCACATAGGGCCATTAGCTCATCTACCTTAGCTACTATTCGTTTCTGTTCGGCGAGGGGTGGGAAGGCAATTGGAAGGGACTTCAGGAGTCCTTTATTAAGAGTCTTGCCTTTGATTGCATTGTTGCTGATTTGTAGGGGCGCAAAAAGGGGCAATGTTCGAAAAAGATAATCATCCAGCTCAGGTTCAGGAGGAGATAGAGAGATTATTGCCTCGTTGTGAAATCGAGGCAACAAGGTTCTTGCTACTTTACCTATTGTCAGCTTGAAGCTCATTAGTATGCTTCCCGCAGGTGCAGGATCGTTACGAAAAACCTCTTTGGCAGCTAATGACGAGATGGATTCCTTAGTTGAATCAATCGGCTGATAGTGTTGCATATCCGCGATAGAAACCCATTCGTGATCCTCTTTATCCCAGAAGTCAGTGTTTTTTCGGGGTGGCGTTTTACCAATCTTGAAACTGGCGATTTCTTGTAAGGAAACCCATTCCCAATGATCCGGAACTTTGAATGGAGCGGAGATTCGTTCATCAGTTTTCTCGATTCTCTCAGTGGACTGCGAAAGCCATATCGTCCTCAGGTCTTGGCTTGCATAGCATTCGTCAATGCGTCGTTCGACTAGTTTTCCCCGAACCGCCAGGCGTAGTATCAGATCCCTTATCCTCATGACAGCATTAGGAGCGTTAAAGATAGTTTCGAACTTTGCAAAAAGGATATCGGAGGTCATTCGGACACACCATTAGAAGAGACTAGTGCATTATGTAGCTCATGCTTCAGTTGGTTTCGTGTCTCCGCAATCTGATCAAGGAGCTTTTCATACTCAGGAAGCAGATCTTCAACCTTACCGGGACCGGTATCTAAATTGTGTGGGTTCTTCAGATCAAGATTGTACCCATTGGCTTTGACCTCTTCGATACTGACACACCAAGCCCGCTCAGATTCCTCACGGCTACGGTAACGCCCATTCTTATCCGGTTCACCCCACCACTTCTTCTCAAGCGCGAACTCCTCGATTCGAATGGGCTTACCCTTGTTGTAGCTCTTTGCTCCCTTCGGGTAGGGGTGCTCGTAGTACCAGACGTCCTTTGTGGGCTGACCTTTGGTGAAGAACAGAAGGTTGGTTTTAATGCCGGTGTAAGGATTAAAGACACCGTTGGGAAGTCGAACGATGGTATGAAGATTACACTCACTCAAGAGCTTCTCTTTGATTCGAGTCTTCACACCCTCGCCGAAGAGCGTACCGTCCGGCAGAACAATACCGGCACGCCCACCGGGCTTAAGCACCCGCATAATCAGGACAAGGAAGAGATCGGCAGTTTCTCGGGTCCGGAAATCACTGGGGAAGTTCGTTTCGATACCATCTTCTTCCATACCACCGAAGGGCGGATTGGTCACAATAACATCCACATATTCCTTCGGTTTCCAGTCAGTGAGGGGACGAGACAGAGTATTGTCGTGGCGCACTTTAGAGGGGACATCGATACCATGGAGCATGAGGTTAGTCACACACAGTACGTGGGGGAGATGCTTCTTCTCGATGCCTGAGAAATAGTCCTGAAGGATGGCCATGTCTTTCTCAGTCTTGGCTTGGTTACGCAGGTGATCGATGGCACAGGTGAGAAATCCGCCAGTACCACAAGCCGGATCGAAGACAGTCTCACCAAGACGTGGATTGATCTGATCCACGATGAATTGAGTCACCGCTCTGGGAGTATAAAACTCACCAGCGTTACCGGCAGACTGAAGGTCTTTGAGGATCTTCTCATAGATATCCCCGAACATGTGGCGATCATCAGTAGCGTTGAAATCGATGCCATTGACCTTGTTGATTACCTGCCGAAGCAGGGTGCCATTTTTCATATAGTTGTTGGCATCCTCAAAGGTCATGCGGATCAGACCAGTAACATGATTCGTTCCAGCGGTTATATTCTTCAGCGCTGGGAATAACGTATTGTTGACAAAACTGAGAAGGGCATCGCCGGTGATCCCCTCTTCATCTGCTGCCCAGTTTCGCCATCGAAGATTCGAATCCAGAGGAGACGAATAGTTATCGTCGAAAAGCTCAAGCTGCGTTTCGCGGTCATCGAATATTTTCAGGAAGAAGAGCCATGCCATCTGCTCGATGCGTTGGGCGTCGCCATAGGTACCCGCATCCTTCCGCATAATGTCTTGGATTGATTTTACGAGATTGGAAATGTTGGCCACTGGGTGTTTCTCCTATGCTGCTGACGAATACAAGGCCGATTCAAGTTCACTGATCGCGGCAAGGTAGGCGTTTTTGCCCCCGAATAGTTGCACGATTTCTATCGGCGTACCGAATCCCCGAAGTGGGTCAACCTTGAGCACTTCCATCGACTCTACGGTCTGGATTCCGCTGTCGGCGTACTTGTCCAATAACGCTTCAAGAACGGCACGAGCTTGGTCACCATACTTACCGAACACATCACGCTTCTTGACCCCTTCAGCACGTTCCTGACGCGTCAGAGGAGGCTGGTCGAACGCTATATGACATATTAGATCGAAGGCGTCATAGTCTCGCCCGACTTGCTCTTCAAGTTCCTTAAAGAAAACACCCTGAGCAGCCAGTTTTTTTAGTAGAACGTTTTTACGATCAGCAGAGTTCCAAGTCGAAAGGAAATCTCTCAGGGTAGCAAAGGAACTATGTATCGTCTTTCGTGAGTAGTCCTTGAGAGACTCAGTTATCAGGCGACCATCAGCATGAAGATACTGAACCCGCTCACTAGCAACACTAACTTTTACGTCATCAACATAATAGCGATGCGGAGCTTGTGGACCATCAGCATCAGGTCCTTCAGGTGGTGGAGGGTCAAAGACAATTTCACCTTCGGGTTTTCCATCACCACCCACAGTTGGATCATCTGGAGGCACTATACTATCGTCATCACCGGGCTCGTATATCTGTACTGGATCTCCATCGAAGTCGGGATCTGCGAACAGAGCAGTCGCCCGCTTGAAGTCTATGATCGTAAAGAAAAACTTATCGTAGTCCTCATTGATACGGGTACCCCGACCTATGATCTGCTTGAACTCTGTCATGCTGTTGATGCGTTTATCGAGAACGATCAGATGACAGGTCTGAGCATCAACACCGGTAGACATAAGCTGTGAAGTGGTCGCAATTACCGGGTAGGTAGACTCCGGGTCAATGAAGTTATCAAGCTGTGCCTTCCCCTCAGCATTGTCCCCGGTGATCCTCATGACATATTTGGCATTCTCACCGGCAAGATCAGGGTTGGCGTTGACCAACGATTGTCTCATGCGCTCGGCGTGGTCGATGTTCTCACAGAACACAATAGTCTTGGCGAAACGGTTGGTCGCTTTGAGAAACTCGGTGATCTTGGCGGCTACAAGGGTGGTACGTTTCTCAAGGACGAGATTCTTATCCATATCACGCTCGTTGTATTCCCGGTCCTCGATTTCGAAACCATACTTATCGACTTTGCCTACTTCGGGGCGCCAACCATCAAGATCCTTATCAAGCCCGATCCGGACAACTTTGTAGGGGGCAAGAAATCCATCGTTGATACCTTGCTTTAGGGAATAGGTGTAGATTGGATCACCGAAGTATTCAATGTTGGAAACGTCCTTGGTCTCCTTCGGTGTTGCTGTAAGACCTATCTGTGTGGCGGAGGTGAAATACTCCAAAACCTGCCGCCATGCTGCATCAGCGGCAGCGCTCCCCCGGTGGCACTCATCAACAATGATTAGATCGAAGAAATCAGGGGAGAACTGTTTGTAAATGTTGCTGGACTCCTCTGTACCTGTAACGGCTTGGTAGAGGCTGAGGTATATCTCGTAGGACTTATCCACTGTTTGGTTGGTAATCTTCGTCATGGCCTTACCGAAAGGCTTGAAGTCATTCACCTTGGTCTGATCGGCAAGGATATTTCGGTCAACGAGGAAGAGGATTCGCTGCTTCGATCCGGACTTCCAGAGCCTCCAGATGATCTGGAAAGCCGTGTAGGTCTTGCCGGTTCCGGTCGCCATGACAAGCAAGAGACGATCCTCACCACGAACGATAGCATCCACAACTCGATTTACTGCGTTGAGCTGGTAATAGCGGGGCTTCTTGCCACTGCCATCGTCAAAGTAGTCATGGGTGACGATGGTTTTCTGGCCCTCTGTATAGCCCCTTGAGACGCAGTAGCGGTTCCATAGATTCTCGGGGCTTGGAAACTGGCTAAGCGGTAGCTCACGCTCAACAGGATCGGCTCCGGGTGTACGGTCGTGTTCAAGGAAGGCATCGCCGTTTGAACTATAGGCGAATGGCAAATCGAGGATCGTTGCATACTCCAGAGCCTGTTGCATTCCCGCGCCAACAGAATGGTTATTGTCCTTGGCCTCAATGACGGCGATGGGGATATTCTGCTTGTAAAGGAGGATGTAGTCGGCCTTCTTGGGTTCTCCTCGATGGACGGTCTTCCCCCGAACAATCACTCGGCCTTTCGTAAAAGAGTGTTCTTCCAGTACTTGGGTCATGATGTCCCAAGACCCTGATTTCTCCCTATCGATGGCTGGAGTGATGAACTTGGTTCGGATATCTGTTTCGGTAAGTTTTTTCTTGTTCATTCTTATGCAAATACCCTCTCGTTGCTAGGAAATATCAGTAGCTTTGCTTATCCTACTCTATACCCGGACCAATCAGTTCACCTGTGTGTTCGTCGAATGTCCACAGTGCATCCTTTATAGACGCCAGACTCACTTGATTCCGGCAATGTTGCTACAACTTCATAGCTGCCAGTGTCAGTGCGGAATGTGACCTGTTTCAGTTTTTGTGTTCCGATGATGCTTTGGATTCGGATCTGCTTATTATCGGAATCGAACGTTCCTCGGGTGATCATGTTTAATCTCATAGCGATCATTATACACAAGAGTTTCTAACTGATTGTATTTCTTGTTGGTTGTGGCGTCTATCCCCGGTGTGTACTGGAGCCTGACGAGATTCTACATGAAGGATCTGATTTATATACGCTCATGGTGTGGTCCTCATTCGCTGAAAGATTGATTTCTGATTCCAGATAGTGGCCCGGTCGATACTAGGATAATGAACATTCAGCTCCAATTTATCGACATAATCGAATCGAGCTTGTTGAAGGCCCAAGCATTGGCTGACGTGCTATCTAGTATCCACGATGAACCCCCGAACATAGAAAGTATCCAGATGACCGCCACCCTCATTCGTGAAAACGTGACCGCCGCCCGATCGGAGGTACTGGCCATCGATAACCGCCGAATCGAAGCCCAACGGAAGGCCAAGGAAGTCGGGGAAGAATAGCCCATAGTGCCGCCGCCAGACCCCGACCGATACCTGGGACCGGGCCGGACGGGAAGCCGCTGAGAGGCCGCTACGGAGGGCAGGCGGCAGGGGCACGATTTCTAGTAGATTATCAAGCTACCAGTGAAAACGCTTCTATCTGTACCTGCCTGAACTCATCGATGGCTGCTCGGTGACATGTACATATCCCTCGTGTGCGCGGTCTGAAATATGGCCGGTGAACATTTTGGACTTCTCTTTGCCTAGTAGACGTTCCATCTCTGATGCGAAATAGTGCCGATGGGAATGAAAGTCAATAAATCTATCTTCCCGTTGCTTCTCATCGATGCCGATGCTGGCAAGAGCACGGTGGAGCGCCTGGTCATGAGCTTTTCACCTTGTGGCCTGTTTGGTGTTCTGGGATTCCAGAAAACAAAAGAGCATCATTGAGACCGTGGGGATTCTGTCGGGCATGAGCCATCATCAAGTCGAAAGTTTCAGGTAGTAGTAGGCCTTCACGGGTGCGCCATTCTTGGGTGCCTTCAAGTCAACGTAATAGTTCCATGAGTGATTGATAGCAATGAATCCGTTCTCGATGTCTTTGACTCTTAGGGCCAGTATCTCACCGAGTTGCAAACCGGTCTGATAGGCAACGATGCTTCCGATCCTGTTTCCATCGGTACCGGTCCAACTGCCGATAGTAAATAATTGATAGAGTTCGTCATGCGTCAATAAGCCACGTTCTCTGCCGGGTTGGGTGTACTTCATCAAGTTGGCTGTCGGATTGGTTTCAATCTCACCCTCTTCGTATGACCATTTGAATGCGATCGATCCGGCTTTCAGGATGTGCTTGATGGTTGAAGTGGGAAGCGGTATTTCAATCTCTTCGCCGTGTTTCTTGATCTTCCTGCGGTAGTCGGCAAGATGGAATCCGAACTCTTTCATATTCTCGCGGGTTAGCTTATCCCGTTGAAAATCACCGAAGAACGGCTTCCAGTACTTCTTGATCTTCCTTTGCATATCGTTTGCGTAGGGTAGGGAGAGTTCGTGGCCATGGATGTGCTTCTCTTTGATGTACTTGCTGGTGTTGTAATCCCAGAATGCAACAAGCCAGTCGATGAGGTTGGGGCCGTCTAAAGCCATGGGCACATCTCCAATAAGCCCCTGACTTTGCAAAACTGACACGACTCGTTGTGCTTCCGCCAAGGTCAGCGGAAGACTCTCAAAGTCATTGAGCACTACCTCAAACTCTGCCGCTCTGGTGGTGGTTTGTCTGCCACCGGTACGACCTTCGGGGATTCCTTCGTAGTACCAGCGCCACGCGATTCGGTCGGCCTCATTTTCATCACGAGTACCGTGCTCTTCCTTGGGAGCATCACCCCGGTAATACGATCACGAATCTCGACTTGATAGATACCGCTACCGTTGGAATGAGGATAACAATAGAAAGGTTTTGACTGTGGACTTTGGCTCATAGCCATCCCTCCTGATTCTGGTCATGAAGTTTCCTGACAAACTTCCTGACACTTGATAGAGAGAAGGCATCCGGTTTTTCCGGTAGCCATCAATAATTTGATACCCCATGAAGGGATACCCAGTAAGCGCCTGATCGGAATCGAACCGACGTCTTTAGCTTGGAAGGCTAAGGTAATACCATTATACAACAGGCGCAGGAGATGCGAAATTATAGCGTTTTCGAATTTCGTTGGTCAAGCAGGCGGCGGCGCCGCGGCAAACGAGCATCAAAGGCAGGCTCCGAGCATTCATTTGCTGGGAGGGGAGGTTCCGGCATAACAGCCAGAGCATCGCCTCTGGAAGCTGATATCCATAAAGACGCCAGGAGCAAGCTAGGAAGCTGTGCTTTGGGCTTGAATTCCGGATGCGCTTCGGCAATGATTTCATATGGAGCGCAGAGACATATATCTTAATATATCGCCGCTCGATCAGCGTTACTGGGCGGCGAATAGCGAACTTTTCGACTCGCTTGCAAAGTATCTGAGCGAAAGCGCCGCGGTGCGCTACATGGTTAAGGCTGAGTTGGCGCTGCTGCGGGTTTATATCAATGAATACTTGGATAAGAGGGCGGAACTTCTTGCCGCTGTGAATGAACTTGAGGATTCGATTCACCCTGAATCGGTGGAGAAAGAGGAAAGGCTGACTAATCACAATGTCAGAGCGCTAGTGAATGTTATTCAGCGGAAACTTCCGGATGAGCTTAAACCCTGGGTTCACATGGGGGCCACCTCCGCCGATGTAACTGAAACCTCAACCGCCATAAGGATTCGCGATGCGATGAGGAGGGTGGTAATCCCGCTGCTTCTGGATTTGCTCGATGCCTGCATAAGAATCACCGAGGAGGAGGCTGATACTCCCCAAGCGGGCAGAACTCACGGTCAATGGGCTGTTCCTATCACATTTGGCTTCGCGATTGCAGAGTATGTTTCACGGCTTGGACAATCCCTTGTTGAAATTGAAAAGAGAAGCAGAGGCCTGCGTGGCAAGCTGAGCGGAGCGGTTGGCGCCTACAATGCCACCAGTCTAATTTCACTGGAACCGGAAAGGCTGGAGGCGGCCTATTTGCGCGAATTAGGGCTGAAGAGCCCCGACTACTCGAATCAGCTGGTTGAACCCGAGCACCTGCTTCGCCTCCTGCTCGAATTAAACACGGCCTTTGGAATAATAGCGAATCTCGCGGACGATTTGAGGCACCTGCAGCGTTCGGAAATAGGGGAGCTCAGCGAGGGTTTCGATGTGGGGCAGGTAGGCTCTTCCACTATGCCTCAGAAGCGGAATCCATGGAACTGTGAACACGTAAAGAGTCTTTGGAAGGCCTTTTCACCCCGAGCGCTTACGTTTTATCTGGATCAGATTTCCGAGCATCAGCGCGATTTGACTAATTCGGCATCCGGAAGGTTTATCGCGGACTATATCGCTGGATTTGCGGCAGCAGCGGCGCGGATGCATGGAATTTTGGAGAAGCTGGTTATACGGCGCGATAGGATGGCGGAAAATCTTCGGGGCATAGGCGATGGAATTCTTGCAGAACCCTGCTATATTCTGTTGGCAGTTTCGGGTATAAGCGATGCCCACGAGAAAATCAGAGAGGCTACCCTGAGCGCTGATTCATCTAAGAGGTCACTAAGGGATGTGCTTAGGGAGGATGAGCCTGATTTATGGGAAACCCTCTCCTCGGCCTTAGAGCTGCGCCTAGGCGGGAGCGCGAGGGATTTTTTTGATAGTCCGGAGAAGTACAGGGGGCTTGCCTCCCTTAAGGCAAAGAGGATTGCAAAACGCTATGCCGAGGTTTCAGCAAGGATAAGGAGCATGGTTAATGGAACTGCTTGATGCGCTTAGTTACGATGATGTTTTACTTGCCCCTTCTTATTCCGAGGTTCTTCCAGGCGATGCGGATTTGAGAACGGAGTTGGCAAGCGGCATCAAGCTCAATGTGCCTATTCTATCTTCGGCTATGGACACTGTAACCGAGGATAAAATGGCAATTGCGCTAGCGCTCTCGGGCGGCGCCGGTGTTATACATCGGAATTTATCGCCAAAGGCGCAGGCCCGGCAGGTTTCGAGGGTTAAGAGATTTCTCAATTGGATTATCGATAACCCCGTTACGGTGGATGTTGGCGCCAACCTCGCCGAGGCTCGCCGGCTTATGGATGAGAGGGGGGTTACGGGTTTGCCGGTGTTGGATGCCGGCAAGTTGGTGGGAATTATAACGATTCGGGATTTGAGATTCAGCAGCAACCTCAAGCTGCTGGTTGAAGATGTGATGACTCGGGATTTGATTGTCGAAACCAGTGTTCCAACCGAGAAGGCGGCTCTTGCGAAGTTCGATGAGCATCGCATTGAGAAGCTTCCGGTTGTGGATGATAGGGGGCATCTTACGGGCTTGATTACCGTGAGCGATATGGAGAAACATCGCGATTATCCCTCGGCCGCCCTGGATAGCTCGGGATCACTGATTGTCGGGGCCGCCGTTGGACCGCAAGATTGGCGCGTTAGGCTTCCAGGCCTTGTCGATTCGGGAGTGGATTTTGCCGTGCTTGATGCGGCCCATGGGTCAACCTTGGATGTATGGAAATCCCTTAGGGAGATTAGGAGAGTGTTTAGCAATCTCTGCATTGTTGGCGGAAATGTTGCGGATAGGGATGGCGCAAGACGAATGATAGAGGCCGGCGCGGATGTGGTTAAGGTGGGAATTGGCCCGGGTTCGATTTGTACTACTCGCATTGTGGCTGGCGTTGGCGTTCCCCAGTTTTCGGCGGTGGTTGATGCGGTGGGAGTCTGCGATGAACTAGGGGTTCCGCTTATCGCGGATGGTGGAATCAAGTACTCTGGGGATATCGCAAAGGCTATTGGGGCCGGAGCCTCCGCTGTTATGATTGGCAATCTTTTTGCGGGACTCAAGGAGGCGCCAGGGGAGGAGGTGATTTTCGAGGGACGGATTTTCAAGTCGTATCGTGGAATGGGCAGTATTGGCGCTATCGAATCGAGCGGAGGCGATCGATACCGGATTGACGAGGGAGAGGAGGCCGTGCCGGAGGGAGTTGAGGGGCGGGTTCCGTATCGCGGCGAAGTGGCCCCGTACTTGCATCAACTTGCAACTGGCGTGCGCAAAGCGATGGGGTACACGGGTTGCGCTTCGGTTAAGCAGCTACGCAGTTATAGACGCTTTATCAGGATTAGCGCGGCTGGCCTACGCGAGAGCCATGTGCACGATGTGAGCGTTACTCAGGATGCGCCAAATTACTCAAAACTCTAGCCGCGGGGCGGGGCTGTGAATTTAGTTGTAGCCGGAAGGAAATTGGTGTATTAGACTTTTTGCTGGGAATTGTGGAGTATGAATTTAGTAGTGGTTGGGGCCCAGTGGGGCGATGAGGGCAAGGGAAAGATGGTTGATTACTTCTCGGATAAGGCGGAGTTGGTGATTCGCTTCTCCGGCGGGGCGAACGCGGGCCATACAATTAAGATTGACAACAAGACATTCGCGCTTCATCTGATTCCCGCGGGAATTATTTCTTCGGGTAAGAGTGTTGTTCTTGGCAACGGAATGGTTATCGATCCGGCATCAATGTTCGAGGAGCTGGCCGCGATAAGCGCGCAGGGCATTGAATGGGAGGGTAGGGTTTTTGTTTCCGATCGTGCCCATCTGGTTTTACCCGGATATAAGAGCGAGGATCAGAGCGTGGATGATATGCGTTCCCGTCCCATTGGAACTACCGGGCGCGGCATTGGAGTAGCCTTCGAGAAGAAGGCGTCTCGCGATGGACTTAGAGTTGCCGATCTTTGGGATTCCGTGGTTTGGGATTCTATGAGCAAATCAGAGAGGGCCTGGCTGGAACCATTCAAGGAATGGCTTGCTCCGATGAAGGTTAACCTGGCTGCCTTTATGATGGAGAACGAGGGCAAAAAGATTTTGTTCGAGGGCGCGCAGGGCACTCTGCTGGATTTGGACCATGGAACCTATCCCTATGTGTCCTCGGGCATCTCCGTGAGCTCCGGCGCCGCCATCGGCGCGTCAATTGGCCCTAGGAACATCGATAAGTGCCTGGGAATTTTCAAGGCGTATCAAACCCGGGTTGGCAATGGTCCCTTTCCCACCGAGATGAAGAAGGAAGATGAGATATCACTCGCGAACAGACTCAGGGAACTTGGCCATGAATATGGAGTTACAACGGGCAGACCCCGAAGGATCGGCTACTTGGACTTAGTGGCGCTCAGATATGCTGGCTGGGTTAATAGCTTGGACGGGTTCATTTTATCGCATCTGAATCTGTATGACGGTTTTGAATCGGTTGGACTGTGCACGGCCTACGAGATTGGCGGAGAGCGGGTTGATTGCTTCCCATCTTCCGCGGCAGAGCTTGAGCAGGCTGCGCCGCGGATAGAGTTTTTCGATGGCTGGGATGGCAGAGTTTCGGAAGCGCGAGATTGGGAAGGGCTTCCAGGCGGGGCTAAAAAACTAGTCGAATTTATCGAGGAGTACACGGGAGTGGCGGTTCATGGTTTTTCCGTAGGACCTCTTAGAAGTGAAACTTTTATGAGGACGGATGCTTGGACCGTATCTTGATTCTGGACTTCGGCGGCCAGACTACGCAGCTAATTGGCAGGAGAATTCGCGACTTCGAGGTTTATTCGGAGATTGTACCTGGGGATTGCGACATCAAAGGGCTTATCGATGGCGATGTTAAGGGGATTATTCTGTCTGGATCGCCTGATTCGGCATGGACTGTGGAGGCTCCTACCCCGGATGCGACTCTCCTTGATTGCGGCCTGCCGGTTCTGGGAATTTGCTACGGTTTTCACCAGCTTGTGCTAAAAGATGGGGGTGAGGTTCGGGCTTTGGCGCATAGGGAATATGGGCGAACGCCGGTTAGTGTGCTACTCGAAGACCCCCTCTTCGATGGGTTACCAGGGGAATTCATGTCGTGGATGAGCCATGGCGACAGTGTTCTTAGGCTTGGCGGTGGGTATGAGAAGATTGGAATAAGCAGGAATGGGGCGGTGGCCGCGGCTCGAAGCCGAAACAGGCAATTTTGGGGTGTTCAATTTCATCCGGAGGTTAGCCACTGCGAGTACGGGCTCAAATTGCTCGAGAATTTCGTTTGTGGGATTTGCCGCGCCGGCAGGGAGTGGAGTCTCGAGAATTTTGCTGAACGGGAGCGCTTGAAGTTGCAGGAAAGGGTGGGTGATAGGAATGTTCTCCTGCTTGTTTCGGGTGGAGTTGATTCAACGGTTGCGGCGGCCCTGCTATTGAAATCCTTTCGCGCCGATCGAGTGTGGCTTATGTACATCGATACTGGTTTGATGAGAAAGGACGAGAGCGAGGAGGTTGAGGGAATTCTGCGGTCGCTTGGGGCAAGGAATATTCTACTGGTGGATGCGAGGGAGCGTTTTTTAGAGCGGCTCGCGGGCGTGGCGGATCCGGAGGAGAAGCGGCAGGTTATAGGAGATGTTTTCATTGAAGTTCAAAGTAGAGAGGCGCAGCGGCGCTTGCCCCAGGATTATTATCTGGCTCAGGGAACCCTGTATACCGATGTTATTGAGTCTGGGGGAGGGGTTGGCGACAAGGCGCATGTGATAAAGAGCCATCACAATGTGGGCGCTCCCCTGGTGCAGGCGAAGAGAAGGGCCGGAGAGCTTCTTGAGCCCTTGGCAAGTCTGTACAAGGACGAGGTTCGAAAACTTGGGAGTATTCTGGGGATGGGGGATGATGTTATTAGCAGGCATCCGTTCCCCGGGCCCGGCCTAGCTGTTCGGATTCTCTCGGATGTGACCGAGGAGAAATTACGGATGCTTCGCGAGGCCGATGATATCTATGCTTCCGAGCTGAAAAACAGAGGACTTTATAATAGGGTGTGGCAGGCGTTTTGTGTTTTGCTGCCGCTGCGATCGGTTGGCGTTGCAGGTGATGCCCGCGAATATGGCTATGTGCTCGCTCTGCGGGCGGTGCTGAGCGAGGACGGCATGACCGCCGATGTTTTTGATTTTCCAATGGGCGATTTGCTCGAGATTGCAACTAAGATTACCAATACCGTTAGAGGCGTTGGACGGGTTGTTTATGATGTCTCCTCGAAGCCCCCGGCCACTATTGAATGGGAATAAGGCGTCGAGCCGGGGTGGAGGTTGGCGAATCCGAGAAGCCCGGCAGGAGGGTGGCCGAATCTAGTTGAGACCGAGCTACCTCGAATTGCAGCCTGGGCCGCTTAGGATGCTTCTCCCACCGTATAGCCTTGCAACTGTTATCTGTGTTCTGATGCATTCCTTCAATTGAGGAAGGTGGGAGATGATGCCAATCAGCTTTCCATCCTGCCGAAGCCCGGAGATAAACTCTAGGGCCGTCTCAAGGCTATCCTCATCCAGGGTGCCGAATCCCTCATCCAAGAACAGGGAATCGACTCGCACTTTCTTACTGGACATTTTCGAGAGTCCGAGCGAAAGGGCCAGGCTTGCGATGAAGCTCTCGCCGCCGGAAAGGTTTCTGATGGGCCTGATTTCATCTGCCTGATAAGTATCGATAACATTCGCGGCAAGTGGATTGTCCTTGTCATGAATTAGCAGATAGCGATCGCTCAGCTTAGAGAGCTGGCGGTTAGCGTGAGAAAGCAGCAATTCAAAGGTAAGCCCCTGGGCAAAATTTCGATACTTCTTACCGTCCGCGGAACCAATTAAGCTGTGCAATCTTTCCCAGCGGCCGCATTCGACTTCCTGTGCCGCAGTTTTTGCTTTCTTCTCTTCAATGCGCTTTTTTGCGGTGGCGTTCCCGGCCAGCTTGGAATTCAATTCTACTATCTTCTCGCTCGTTTGCCTAAGTGATTCCTCGAGGTTTTTTGCCACCACCTGCATCTCCTCTAGGGTGGTCCTGCTTGCTCTTTTCGATATTTCAAGGCTTAGCTGAGCTTCGCGATCCTCTTTTCTTACTCGGAGTTCCGTGAGTCTACTGTCGAGTTCTTTTTCTGCTAATCTCAGCTTATCGCGCTCATCGCTTCTTAAACGCGAGTTTTGGAAATCCACCTCGCCTGTAAATCCCGCGCGCAGCACAGCTTTGCTGAAATGGAACTCCAACTTTGCTATTTCGGAGGCTCGTTTGGCGGCGCTTTCTTCTAACGCAGTGATGCTGCTGTTAATGGCGGCGAGTTCTTCCTTGGTTGAGCTGTGCGCGTGCCGAAGCTCCTTCTCTCTGACCTCGGCCTTATTGATTATCTCATTCAAGCGGTGTTCCTCAGAGTCCACATTCTTATCGCCGAACAGTGCACTGCGCTCCTTACCGAGAGATTGGTATTCGTCTTTATGTAGCTCCAGTTCTCCTTTTTTCTTTCTTAGTCCGGTAGCTCTGGCCTCAGATACGGCGTCGAGTTTTTTGATTTCGCTCTCGGCCTTTGAAATTTCCTCCTCCAAACCGGCCTTGTTTTCAAGCGCGGCCAGCCATTTTCTCTGACGCTGCCGCAGCGAATCGACCAGAGGTTCGGCCTCTGAATCCGGAATCTTGGTAAGGCCAAGCGGGGCTAGAGCCTCCGATATACCTGCGCCTAGGATAGAGAGGTTGTTCTTTGTTCTTTCTAAGCGCTCGCTCAGCCCCAGGAGCCTTTCCTGGAGAGAGTTCCTGTCCTTTCCCATCGCTATCTCGACTTTCTCGCCCTCGGTAAGCTTCCCTTGGGTTTCCGTTTTTTTTTCTTCAAGCGATTTGATTTTGGATTCTAATTCTTCCGCCCTATTTATAATTTCCGTAAGTTTGGCTATTTCCTTATCAAGTTCGGTGGGTTTAGGCGCTCCTCCCTTTGCGAAGGGATGCCTTGTAGCGCCGCAGAGCGGGCAGGGTCTGCCATCTTCAAGTTGCTCACGCTGAACCTCCAATTCCTCAATTCTAGCCAGATAAGCCGCTTCGCGGAGTAGGTTTTCCTTCTCTGAGCGATACTCACGGAGTAATTTATCTTTGAGTGTCCTCTTCAGTTCGGACATCGATTCATCAAGCGCATTATGAACATCCTTCACCGCTTGTTTTCGTATCCCCACTACCTCGCTGTTCCGCTTTAGCGCCCCATCCTTTTCCAGCAGCGCCCTTTTTAACTCCTGTTCTTTCTTTTTTTCGCTTCCGAATTCTTGCCGCAGTGCTAAGAAGTCGTCAAGCCGTGATTCAATAAGCGTCAAACCGTCTACCAGCCATTTATCGGCTGAGTGCTCCTTTAGATATGCCGCTGTAATCTCCCGTGACTCATTTGCCCTATCGCGTCTACGCAATTCCTGGGTTTTTAGACGCTCATCGCTTTTTATTTGAATCTCATCCTTTTTGCAGTCGCCTATGCATATGTCTATCCGCCTCTTGGCTTCCATAATTTTCTGATCGAGGGCGCGGGTTCTTATCATCGAGGGGGCAGTCCTTTGCAGCTGCGCCTTGGCGGCTTTTATCTCTTCCTCGGCAGAATTCCACATGGATCTGCTTTGCTTGTAGGTATGCTGAAGTTCCGGAAGGACTTCCCGCGCGTTTCTCATGGCCCTTGAATCAGCTTCCTGCTGTCTTCTTACTGCTGCTAGGTTTGCATAATCGCCATCCAGCTCGGCTGCCTTCATGGACAGGGTAAGGCGTTTTCGATCCGGAGCGAAGGCCCGGATTTCTAGTTGCAGATTTTCAAGCTCGCCGGAGATAGAGGATATATCCTTTTTGAGGCCCTTTATGCCTACTAGGCGTGCAATATCGGCATCAGCGCTTCTATACTTTGCGGAGAGTTCGATTTCCAGTTTTTTTTCAGCCTCCAGATTGTGCAGAATTTCTTCCTCCCGCTGGGGGTCGAGGACGGCAACCCCGGAGATTTCAGCTCGTAGAAAAATCAATTTCTCATTCTCTTCTCTCCGCTTCTCGTGAACGCAGCGGGAAATCTCCGAGTATATCTCCGTGCCGGTAATCTGCTCGAGTATCTTTGATTTTTGCTCCGTATCGGCCTTCAAGAAGGTATCGAAATCGCCCTGGGCAAGCATAATAGACCTAGTGAAGCGCTCAAAATCCATACCTGTTTTTTCTTCGATTATGCCCTGAACAAGGGACTTCTTTGTTTCGATCAGCTCTCCGGAATCCGCATGGCTTATCTCGTGCTTCGGATTCGAGAGTTTGCCATCCGCCCTGCGCCTAGCCCGATGCTGGCTCCAGTTGCAGCGATACCTGCCTAATTGGGATTCAAAGAGCAGTTCCGAGTAGCAGTCTGCGGTTTGCCTGGACATTAAATCATTGCTGCTTCCCGTCAGCTTACCCAAACGAGGCGTTGCGCCGTAAAGCGCTAAACAAATGGCGTCTAGAATCGTTGTTTTTCCAGCGCCGGTTGGTCCTGTTAAGGCAAAAACACCGCTTGATAGGTATTCCGGATTGGTGAAATCGATGAACCACTCGCCGTAGAGCGAATTGAGATTTTTGAATCGCAGCTCAAGTATCTTCATTTCTTCCTACTTTCAGTCTGCCTGGGAATCCTTCTCGCTCAGCAGTTGGAGAATTTCTCTATGCGAGGCCACTAGTCCACTTTTTTCATGGGGCGGAATTCCGGAAAGTTCCAGGCAGCTTTCGAATATCCGATGGACGTCGAGATTTTCAAGCATTTTCTCATCTTGAATCGAAGTTAGAACTTGGTCGAAAATGGCCTTGTTCTTTATTCGTCTAATTTCCATGTATGAACCCTTAATTGACTCATCAAGGGTTTCCCGTAGATTTCCGACTTCTTCGGCCCCCGTGTACTCTATCTCCAGCCAGGCATTGCTTTTATCCTCGCGCAGCTGATTGAGGCGCTTGAAAATTTCATCGAAGGATCCAGCGATTTTTTCCAGGGGCTGGAAGCAGGGAATGGGGACTCTGCGTATAGTGGGCGCTGCTTCGCCGAATTCGGCAATAATGACAATTTTCTCCTGACCAGCCTCGCCGTAGCCCAGGGGAATCGGCGAGCCGCAGTAGCGCATATGCTCGGCTTCATTCACGAGCTGCGGAATGTGCAGGTGCCCAAGAGCAGCGTAGTCGATGTAGGCAGGGAAGATATCCCCACCTACCTGAGTAAGCGAGCCAAGCTCCTTTATTTCTCCGCCGCTAATGGTTTTCCCGCCCCTAATGAATAAGTGGCCCATGGCGATTATCGGAATTTTCGGGCGGTCTTTTTCGCTTAATTCCGATTGCCTTTGCCTGGCAAGAGAGCAAACCTCCCTATAGTGCTCCCTGATTCCTTCTACCAATTTCGAGTCCTTTTCCTCGATGCTTTCGCCAGGCTCCACAATGCGCACATCCCTATCCCGGAGGTATGGGACAGCGCAAACAACTGCCCGCGGCTTAGCCCCATCTCCATAGAGAACAATAACTTCCCCTTCGGCAGCCGGGGTTCTCAGGCCAACCACATGCACATCAAGTGCTTTTAGCAGCCCCTTCGGTGCGTCCAGAAACGAGGGGGAATCGTGATTTCCGGCAATAAGCACTATGCTACGGCAGCAGGTTCTTGAGGCCCTTAGAAGGAAATCATAGTAGAGTTCTTGCGCTCGATTGCTCGGAGCGCCGTTATCGAACACATCTCCCGCTATCAGAAGCGCATCGATGCTCTCGGCCTCTATCACGGCGCTTAGCCAATCGAGAAAACTCTTAAATTCCTCGTATCTTTTTTGTCCGTAAAGCGATCGTCCCAAATGCCAGTCTGATGTGTGCAAAATTTTCAAATTGCTGCTCCTATGCATTCCCTGATTTGAGCCAAGATGGTTTTCCGTATCCAACAGCCCGCTTTTCGAGTATTTATTCGATGCTCCATTCTTTGCAGAGCGCTTCCCCCGCCTGTAGCAGGATTGGCAGCAGCCCCTTGCAGATTGGACGGGTAGCCCGCGGAGTATTCGCTTGGCCAGCACCCGAATTCTTGGTCTGGCAGCTCTTCTCAGTGCCCAGCCGATGTATCAACCGATAACTGCGCTGCGGAGTTCTTTTCCGCCTATTATTCTCCTTGCGCCTTTGCTGCTTGCAAGTGCGCCATAAAGGGCGATTTCATTCTCTCTAGCCCTAAACTCCCCCACTTGCTGCTCATCTCGTAGCTTTCGCGCTAATCCGATTAGTTCCGGCATAACCCGCCGCCTCGATAGCACGATTTTGGTATATTTTCATGGCCAGTTTCAACATCCCGAAAGGGATTGGGATAGCATCTTTCTTCGATCTGGTTTTGATTTCGTGGTTAATCGGTTTTCTTAGCAGTTCAGAAGCCGGGTTTTTTGCTTATTCCAGAAAATCGTAGGAGAGAATTTGAGGATTCGAAGCAGGTAGTTGGCGAGGCATGGTACTTCGACATCCCAGCTCCGCCTCCAAAACTGCCCGCATGGGAGATGCGAAAACCGGGGCCGGAAGGAAGCTCGCTATCAAACCTCCCTTGGTATACAGAAGAACCTCCTTAGCGCTTTTTGTTATTACCCGATCGGGCAGACCATCCTCATTCATTTGGGCTAGTCCGGTCTCTTTGAGTGGATTGAGCATTGCTGTGGTCTTCTTTGCCTGAGTAGTTTGTTATGCTATGTTACACCACTTGGCAGGGTTCCCACTGGCACGCCCGAGATTTCCGCACCAGACTCTGAACTAGACTTTTTGCAGCCAGCCAGCAGGGAAAGCACTACTGCGCAATAAATAATGTAGAGATTCTTCATAGTAACTACGTTATAACACAGAACTTTTTCTCAAACTTTCGGGCAATACCGCGGGATGCCGCGGGCCGCCGAACTAGGCAAGAACGTTAGCTAGCCGGCGCCCAGAGATGCTCGGGTTGGGCTCTTAACCACTCAAAAGTGAGAGGGCGGGCCCATCGCGTGCTTCTTTCGGCCAGCGCTAATAGAATCACGGAGGGGCGATACGCATCGGCTATTCGAAAAGTCGGAATCCCATCTTCCGGAGGCTATGGCGCCTCTTACTCACTGTGGTCCTTCCAATTAGCACCGTAGTCCGAGGAGGTATAGAGGTATAGATATGGCCGCCCTCTGCCGGCTCCACCGATTCGGATACCAAAAAGTCCCCGCTGTAGCCCCTTGCCTAAGATTTGCGTGCAACTCAGCAATTTCCAAGAAGGAGTCCTCCTATTTTCACTCTCCTTCAGCATCAAACGGCCAGGCAGAACTCTCCGGAAGCCACATCCCTGCTTATAACCCGAGGGAGAAAACACCCCGGTTCACCAGGGCCGGATAAGCCCTCTAATCCAAGGGGCCGCCTCCCGAATTGCTCAGCCGCCATTAGTGAGCACGGCGTTGAAACCTGATCGAAAATCGCTAACCTCACAGCCAGCCAACGTCAAGCCTGAACTTTCAACGCTTATTTCTCCCACCTTGCCTTTATTCCAACCGCGAGCCGTGGCGTCAACCGAATAAGCTAAACAGAGAGGTTTTTTCAAATAGAGTGATGATTCAGCCCTGTGCAGCAGCGCCGACAGGGTCCAGGATAGAATCGCGCGGGCGAATTAGCCGCAAAATTCGAACGGCTTCTCATTTGCCGCCGAGGGTTCCATCAGAAAGCCCCCTATACTAAGATGATGTAGAGTGAGGGAAATAATTCAGCTTGCAAAAAGCTCGCCCCCTGCCGAGGCCTGCTCCTTTCGGCCTTGGTATCCGGTTTCTAAGTTCTGTGAATTCTTTCACGATGCAGGTTGACATGCCTCGCAACCACGGATATTCTTCCGGCGATTTCTGTGCTTGAAGCACTGCGAATATCAGAACGTTTGCGTCTCCAATCCAACGAAGTTTGGGCAGTATTTCTTGCCGATTGAGGCGTCAGAACTTCTGGCGCCTTTTTTGTGCTTGGCGGAGGATTAAGAAAGCATGTTAGCCGGGATTCGGAGATTCGAATGAAAATTTACGGGTCGCATAATGCCTCAGGGTTTCTCGGACGGAGTTTTCAAACAATCAATGACCTCAATCGCAACGAGCGTATGTACCTCTTCGGACACGCGGGGCGGCTAAAACATGCGATTCGCACGGATAAGGCCGAGATTATGAATGAGTACAGAATAGGTAACCCGGATTCTGGACTCTACGAGATATTTCTAGAAGACAGCACTCGAACGCGGGAATCCTTCAAGAATGCCGCGGAGTTCCATCGAATCAAGTCGCTTGAACTGAACTGTAATAGCTCCTCCTTCAATAAGTTCGAAAGTTATGCGGACACGTTCGCAAACCTGATTGGTTACAACAACAGGGTCTTTGTTGTTCGAAGCCGGCTGGAAGGTGTGTGCAGGTACCTAACCCAGAGCACCGGCGAGTATATTAAACGTCAGGGCTTTCCCGAGTACGTGAGCTTCGTCAATGCGGGCGAGGGTCAGCATGAGCACCCCAATCAGGAACTCCTAGACGAGTTCACCTTTCTGGAAGACCTCGACTGGTCGACCGAGTCGATCCACCTTGCGATGATCGGCGATTTGTACCATGGACGAACCGTTCACTCCAAGGTTCACGGACTCAGCTCATTCGACTCGGTTTCCATAGACCTCGTAGCTCCGCCGGAACTTGCGATGCCCGCTCACTATGTGCGGGCGATGCAGGAGCAGGGTTTTATAATCCGCGTTTTCCAGTCGATTCAGGAATACATCGAAAGAGCCGATGTGGCGCCGCAGTGGTATTTCACCAGGCCCCAGATTGAACGAATGGGCGATAGAATTCTCCACAATCAGGACAGGCTTCGGGCGACGATCACCTGCGATGTCGACACCGCAAGCCGACTTGGCGAACGCACGGTGCTTTATCATCCCCTTCCCCGGCACCGCGAGCGCCCAACTATCCCGCCATCACTGGATTCCACTAGTCTCAACGGCTGGGAACGGCAGTCGGCAAACGGCTGGTATGTTCGAATAACACTCCTCGCCCTGATTGCCGGACAAATTGGAACTGATTACGAGGGCCCGGTCGGTCCGATTCAGGATGCGGACGAGGATCCCCCCTTCGTTCGGGAAATTGTGCCCACTGAGTCGAAGCCGAAACAGTATTCGGAGGGCGTTCATCCTATCATGGACGGCCTTGTTATCGATCATGTCCGCGTGGGTGAGGATGCGAAGCAAATACGGCATCATATCCGCACCGTGCTTCCGTACTCAGGCTCGATGGAAAGGGAGGCGAGTGGATATCCCAAGGCATTGATGGCCGTCTTAAGGATCTCATCTTCAGGCCTGGCCACCCCGAACTCTCCGACTCCGAGATTAGACGCCTTGTCGCCGTGTCGCCCGGAGCAAGTATCAGCATGATTCGCGGGGGCTCGGTTAGCCGAAAACTCAGACTTGAGATGCCGGTTCGCATCTACGACATGGAGGCCCTGATTTGCTCAAACAAGGCTTGCATTGCCCACCCAATCAACCAGGAGTCTGTGCTGCCGAGCTTTCGCCGTGCCGGAAATCGATATCAATGTGAGTTCTGCGATGCCGAATACGAATTCACGGAGATTTGGCGGTGAGAACGCTTATATCGCAGCTTGTCGAATTGATGTTTGAGCTAAATTCATTCCAGTTTCGACCCTCCGAACCTGTAATTTGGGCTTCCGGCGCCAGAATGCCGGTTTACAACGACAACCGCCGACTACTCTCTCACCCCCATGCGCGGAGGCTCGTAATTGACGGGATTAAAGAAATTGTGCATTCCCAGGCCGTTCAGCCCGAGGGAGTTGTGGGAACGGTCACCGGCGGAATAGTTCCTGCCGCGAGTCTTGCCGATAGGCTGACAATTCGCCTTTATTATGTAAGACCGCGGGCCAAGAGCCACGGACTAACACGCAAGGTGGAGGGTTTTTGCGAGGGTGATTTTGGGCGCCGGGTGCTGCTGATGGACGACCTAGTGTCTACTGGCGGAAGCTCTGTGGCGGCAGCGGAAGCGATCCACACCGCCGGTTTTTCGCTATTGTACGGAATCGCTATCTTTTCTTATGGCTTTGTCGAGGCGGATCAAAACTTCGACGCAATGTCATTCCCATTCACCATGCAAGCGCTCATCACGCTAGACGATGTACTCTCGTTCGGTTCGGAATTGGGTTATTTGAAGATGCACGAGATTGAATTGCTCCGTGGATGGCAGTCTGATCCGTTCGGCTGGAGCAAGGGACAGGACGGCGGTGATTGAAGGGGACGCGAGGTAAGCGAGATAAGCGAGGGCAGACACTCGGAAGATATGTAGAAAGGCTGCAAGATAGCTATAAACAGGCCGGGAACCTGCTCTGCCTCGAGGTCGATCCTGTAATCGAATACATCCCTGAAGTATTCGCGGGTTCAGTCCGCGAACTGATAGTTGCATATGTAACGGAAATTCTGGAAATTTTTTCATCCATGAATCTCATTCCTTCGACGTTCAAGATGAACATCGGCTTCTTCCACTGTCTTGATCGGCCTCGCGACGGCGAATTCGAGGGTTCACTGGCCCTTGCTGGTATCCTAAATCTGCTCGCCCGTTATTTCCCGAACACCCCCCTAATCCTGGACGCGAAACGTGCGGACATTGCGAAATCATCAGCGAACTACGCTCGCGAGGCCTTTTACTCGTGGCAGGCGGATGCCCTTACCGCGCCTCCATATATGGGAAGCGACTCTGTGCAACCCCTCCTCGCCGCGGCCGATCGGGCAGGCTGGGATGCGTGGCCTCGAAGTGGTTTCCGCCGCCCGGTTTTGGATACTAGGGTCCTCAAAAAACCCTAGATGGCGTGCGCAGAGTTTTCTATAACAATTTCCACCTCAGTGAAAAACTGATTTCCCTCTACACCATGACGCTGAGTACTTATCGCGGCCGATGAAGGCCTGTAGATTCAAAACACGGTGAACATTGCCGGTTCAGAGCGGTAATTGGTCCATAGGGAAGTTTCGGGCAAATGCGAAGTGAGCAATGCTGCTATTTTCCGGCTAATGCAAAAATGCCACTATAAATCTTCGCTGTCTTCTTTGAAACGGAGCACCAGATGGTCGAGATTTTTCAGGTGTATTTCTAGGGGCCGAAAACTACCCGTACTGCTCTCGACATCCTTGTCTTTAAGTTTTGGGTAAGCGCCTACAAAATAGCAGGTGACATCTCTGCCGGGATGGTCAATCAAAGATTCGATGTACTGTCGAAAGAGCTTTCTTTTACGGTAGCGTTCAATCTGTTCATTTCGAATGTAAATAGATATCTGACGGTCTTTACCTTCGAACTCAGGGCGTTCCTTGAAGATGATGGAGTAACCCTTGCCATATGGTTTAATCGGCAGTTTGACATTCCCCCAGTAAATCAATCCCTCTTCATCGGTGAAATAATCGATATTTTTGAAGAAGTTTCGGTAATACTTGGTTTTATCGCCAATGGTAAGTAATGAATGCCGCAAATCTTCTTCGCTGTTCGACACCCAGGTTTCGACGACACTTTCCAGGCAGCTGGTTGTATAGGGAGAAGAATTGCCACTGTTACTGGGCGAAGCATCTAAAGTGGTTGAGGAATTGGATGTCTTTCTCCTTTTCTTCGGCTTTCCTGTGTTGCGGGGAACCGGCTGTCTTTCGAGCAGCAGTACTTCCGGATAGTTGGAGACCTTGTAACTTCTTTCAGTACCTTTTCCTTTTGATTCTTCAGAAATCCTCTTGCTACTTTCGCCCCCATAGTCACAAGCTTCCGAGTGCTTATGGTCGATCAGCAGGCGAAAGTGCGGCGTATTCTTGAATTTAACCTTGGCACAGTTGACGCCGACAAATGGCGCGTCGCAGTCTTTATAGGGGCATTCGAAGTAGGCTTTAAGGCTATCGAAGGTTTCATTTTCATCAAAGTGCAAGTCACGCACCTGATAGATCGTCAGCTCACTATCGGTTTCGCGGCAGTATGCCCGGTCTAGTGTTATCGTGGCCATAGTCTTCCCTCCATCATGCACTCTTGGTATGGCCTCTGATCATCATTGATGAAATTGGCATAAGTGTCAATAATCAGCACCGCTTCTTCGGCCATTCGTCACCTCGCATCCGCCAGTATCATCCAGGATCAGAACAGTCAGTGTCTTGCCATACTCTTCCGAGTAAATACTGTGTTCGGCCACTTTTTCATCGAACTAGATGCCCGCAGCGAGCCGGACACCGCCCCGGACATGGAATGAAAACTGCTCTTTTGCCGCTTGGGGTTCAGTGGGAACTTCGTTGAAGCCTTGTCGGGTGGCGAAATAACGACCGGTGCGAAGCCCTTGTCAGTGGATTTGGCCCAGTGCATTCTGCCTTCTTCAGAAAGAACGGCAATAGCCCGTCGTTTGGTGAAATCCAGCCATTTGAGCACCGCTGCCGTAAACGATGCGCCATACCCTTTCAGCGCAGTGATTCATCAAATCGAAGCTAAGTGGCTGTCGATCGGCTTGATCGCGAAAGTCATGGTTCGGCATCAGCAGGTTGGCCGCGAAGACATTGGCCTCATGCTTGATATCGGTTTTGCCAGTATTTTTTCGAGCATGTCTCCCTGCCGTATTCGGTTCGGCCGGACGAAATCCTGTGGCGCGGGTCGCAGTCACAAAATAAGGTGAACTGATTTCAGTTCACCTTATTCAACTGATGGAGGTGGCGGGAATCGAACCCGCGTCCGGTGAGCTGGCAATAGCACATCTACAGGTTTAGTTGGCCTCTTAAGTTTTCGTTCGCGGAATGGCGGCCAACCGCCGTCCGCGCCTTATCCCGATCGGTGTCCCCAGGAAACCTCGGGCTGATACCTAGGTTAGTTCTGGTTTATGTCGGAGTTATCAGTCCTCAGAACCGCGTACTGAAGCTCCGTGACTACTAATTTACGCAGCCAAGGCGAGAGCTTCGTCGAATTCGACGATTATCTCATCTTTATTTTTGGCACTTGAATGTGCGCTAGTTTTAGGAGTTGGCGCTCCACCTGCAATACTACCTCCTAATCTCCCCGTCGAAACCGGGGCACCCCCTAGTAATTATGATGCCCCGAATGTAATTAATTGTCAAGTTTGGAAAGTGTAATCAAGAGGGAAGGGCTTAGCTGCCTTGGTGCGTATTGCGTATTAAATGCCGGCTCTTCCAACTTTAGAAATCGGAAAGGAGGGCGCCAATCATTTTTTCACCGCGCAGGCCATGAGAATAGCTATTTGAAAAGCCCTGAGCGAGAACAAGAAATGAGGACAAACCCGAGCCCTGCGGCCCCCATACATTGAAGCAGTCTGCTCGCTAGGACTCTGCTCGGATAGCATGCCGCTCCAAGCATCGAGGCCGACGGACTGATATCATACTAGTAAATTTACTAGTATAGAAATTAGAGCCACTCTAAAAGCATGTCTTAACTAGGCTGCGTTAAATTCGAGAAGCTCCGGCGCGGCCTGAAGTCTCTATATGGCAGCAGGACGTGCTTCTGATGAATTCTCATTGTTTTAGAAACTAAGCAAACTTGTCGCACAGGATGCAGCAAAGATGCCTCGCCTGGTAGATTCCCAGTTGGTAGGAACCTGCGGGAGCCACTGTCTCTCCGGCAGACGTGTTAATTCATTGATTTTTGAAATCGCGTTCGATATCGCGCTGGATATCATACGCCTTGATACTCTGACGCTTGTCAAAGAGTCTTTTACCCCGGCAGAGAGCAAGTTCAACTTTTATCCTTCCCTGGGCTAGATAGAATTTCAGGGGTATGAGGGTTATTCCCCTCTCATTGACTCTGCGTTCAAGCCTCAGAATCTCCTTTTTGTGAGCGAGCAGCCGCCGAGGGCGATTGGATCTGTGATTGAATATGCTTGCGTGATCGTAAGGGGTGATATTGAAATTGCGAAGAGTAAGCTGACCACCGCTTGCTTCGACAAAGGCGTCGGAAAAATCGAACTTGGCGGCCTTGATGGACTTTACTTCGCTTCCACGGAGCTCAATACCACATTCCAGAGTATCCTCGATTGTATAGAGGAAGCGGGCCTTTCGGTTGTCTCCCAGAAGCCCGGGGCTTCTTTTTACCTTTTTCTTTTTGCCTCTCATTGGAACGGATGTTCGCACGTGCTAAGCCAGAGGTCAACAAAGGGGGGCAAGCTCGCAAGCGGCCTAATTTCGGCGCATCAGGGTGCAATAACGATGCGAAAACCAACCACGGGGCTTGTGCGATGCGCGGGCAGGCGGCCTCGGACGGCGGCAGGATATTCGAGTTCATCATCGATGTGCGCTCCCCCGCGAACGGGGCGGCTTAGGGGAGCATAGGGGCTGCTGGGGCTTAGGAAGTTGTTTTGACCATTTGCAGGGCGGAAGCGGCTCTCGTTGATCCGATAGGGATTGAAGCACCACTCGCGGACATTGCCGGCCATGCCAATTATGCCGATGGCCCCGCTGTCGGCAGAGTTGATTGGCCTTATACCCGCGGGGAGTTCAGAGGTGTTTTGAACAGTTTGATTCTGACGGGCGGCTAGCTCCCATTCATCTTCAGTAGGTAGACGCGCCTGACTGCCCACCAGGTATCGCCTGGTAAACCACTCGCAGTAGGCCTGGGCGGCATACCATGAGATTTCGGTAACGGGATAGCTTTCAAATCCGGCCGGGGCTAGGTTTGAAGACCAGCTTGAAAGGTAATCTTCATCGACGAGATTCTGTGACTCCAAATTTTCGATGTTTCTTACCAGCCATTCTGGATTTTCGCTTAGAAAGAGCGCGAATTGCGCGTTGGATACCTCAGTGGTGGATATCCGGAAGGCGTCGATCGCAGCCTCAATGGGGATAGCCCCCGAGCGAACCCCTCTCTCCTGGCTGGCTAGTTCAATATCGCCCAGAGGTGCGGTGATGCCCCCTACCGCGGCGAAGGCAATGCCTCCATAAACGGCAATCGAGGCAAAGGGGCCCGCACCCGCATAGAACGTCTCCGCGCCTTCAGCAATGCCTTGAGTGCTCTTGCCTCTTTCCTCGGAACCCAGCAGCGGCAACCGCCTCTCATCTATCAGTTCTAGGATGGTTTCGATAGGAATGGATGAATGCGCGCTGCTACTGACTATCTGGGCTATGCTTCCCAATCCAGGAGGCGTCCCCCCGCTTTCAAGAATGAAAATCGCGCGGGCTATGTCGGCGAGATGGCGTTCGTCAATACAGATGGGCAGAGCCGCGGCTATAAAGGCTGACTTCGATTCCGCGGAGCCTCGCAGTGCATCACGCGCCGCACTGGTTAGTACGGGGGGTATCGCATACCTTCCCCGCTCAGGCCCTGTTTCCGCCCACGCGGCAAATTCCCTCACTCCTCGGGCCAGATGATTGTAATCCTTTAACGCGTCTAGAACAACGCTCAATTCCAGTCTCAATGGAAAGAGCTTGGATGCAAATATTCGCCCGCCAAAATCAATGCTCTGCCTGTGGGGTATGAAGCCGAAGCGTTCCACGCTCAATTCACGTTTCCCATGAGGCACGAAAATCGCCTTTCCCGTGGAACCAAGACGATGACCATCAACAATTACCGAGGCGTCGGGCGGGATGCTCTCAACGGTTAGCACCGTGCCGTTGCTTCTTATTCCCGGCAGGATGAGCAGCAGGAAAACGGTGAGCGTAATCAAAATCAGCCATATGAATAGAACGTATATGCGGGGGTGGATACCGAGAATTGGCTTTAGGCTTACTCTTATGTTTTCGATAGGAGTCGCTGCGCGGGGGCGTTTTGCTGTGCGCTTTTCTCGGGCGTGCATGGCGTTGATTATAGTTTCGTGGTAAAAAGGTGGTCAACGACTGATTGCACGGCCGGTGGCAGGGTGCGCAGAATAGGATGTGACGCATGAAAAAAGATAGAAATTCGAATTTTTTAGATAGCCTGCAGGGTTGGACAGAGAAAATCCTCACTAGAAGGGCGAGGAGATTGGAAAGAAAGAGGCGCAAGCACATGGGAAGGGGAATAGTGGTGGAGTGGGTCGATGCCTTTCTATGGGCGGTGATGGTGGTGCTGCTTCTCAATCAGTATCTGCTCCAGGCCTATCAGATACCCTCGGGCTCAATGCGGGATACGCTGATTGGCGGTAGGGATCCCTTTAGTGGGGAGGTGAGCAGAAGCGACAGAATTTTCGTAGACAAGGTTATTTTCGGCCCGGAGCTGCTGCCGGGCATAGGCAAGCTTCCAGGTTTCAGAGAGCCCCGGCGAGGCGAGGTGATTATTTTCGAAAACCCTGATTACGAGAGCCCCTCGCTTCTTCATGAGATTGCTCAGCGCCTGCTCTATATGGTTACGCTTTCGCTTGTGGATTTGAATAGAATCAGGGGTGGAGATACCGCCCACCAATTTCTAATAAAACGGCAGGTTGCCGTAGATGGCGACCGTGTTCTATTTCGCCGGGCAAAGCTGTACATTCAGCCAAAGGGCTGGGCTAGTCTAATTGAAGAGAAGGATTTCAAGCTGCTTGCGAATCAGGAATACGGTAATCATCTTCTGCTCGATGAGGAATACTATGACAAATTGGATGCAACTGTAGAAATGATTTATCTGGAGGGATCCGGTTTAATAGCCGATCGCACGCTTGCAGATAGGGCCTCTGCGGATTGGGTGTCTCCATTGAAGAAAACGATGCTGGATCAATACGAGATGGAACGCTTGGAGTTCGATATATATCAGACTCTCTTCCCCCACGATGAGGAGGCAGGATACGCCAGCGCTGTTTACGAACGCGGAATTTATGTACCGGAAGATTGGCTTCTGCCTCTTGGCGACAATCGGAGCGATTCATTGGATGGCCGTTACTTCGGCCCTGTTAGCTCGAAGAAAATTTTGGGGCGCGCCCTCTTCATCTACTGGCCCCTGCGGCGCATTCGCGCTATCCGATAATGCCTTCTTTCGGAACTAGGCAGTTTTACGGAGATAGAAAGAGTCTCAAACGGCACCGAGCGCGCGTTTTGAGAGTGGTGCTAGCGATATTCTTTGGATACCTCTTGCTTACAACGTTTTTTGTTGAAACCTGGAAACTGAAAACCAATTCTATGAGTCCCGGATATCCCGCGGGCTCGCGGGTCCTTGTTCATCCGTATTTGATGCGAGGAGGGGATGGAACTCCGAGGTTTTCTCCGAATAGGGGAGATTTCATTGTCTTTCGACCGCCTTATATCGAGGCGCGGCCCTGGTATCTAAGGATTGTAGATTCCCTCATTCGATTCACGACTTTTCAAACCCTGACGCTGGATTCCTTCTCTCGCGCGGATTGGGAGAATGGCTTGCTGCTAAAGCGTGTGATTGCTGTTCCGGGCGATGCGATACAGATAGAGGAATCGATTGCCTACATAAGGGGCAGAGAGGAAGAATACTTCATCAGCGAATTCGAGGCTAGCGGAATTGGCTACGATATTGTATTGGAGGTTTTGCCCAGGGATTGGACTTCGGAAATGCCGCTCTCTGGAAATATGGATCTAATTGTGATGGGCGAGAATGAGTACTTCGTTCTGGGCGACAACCGCGCCGGCTCGAATGATTCTAGATACTGGGGAACCCTTACGGGCAATATGCTCTACGGGAAGGTGTTCTTCTCATATTGGCCGCCTAGCTCCTTTGGCAGAATTCAATAGTCTTTCGCTTTACCTTCACATCCCATTCTGCGTGAAGCGCTGCAGCTACTGCGATTTTTACAGCACTACCGGATTCAATAACGAGATTATAACTAGAACCCTGGATGGAATCCTTATGTCCTTGAAAAGCTCTCTTTCTCTATTAAGGCCGCGGAAGATTTCTACTATTTACATTGGCGGGGGTACTCCCAGTCTTATTCCACCCAAGGCGCTTGGCGCCTTTCTGGAAGCCTTAAATTCGATGGTGGGGGCGGTGGAGGAATTCACCATCGAAGTGAACCCGGAATCTCTCTCACGCGATTTTTTGGAGGCAGTATCGGGAAGCCATGTAAACAGGATAAGTCTTGGTGTCCAAACCTATTCGGATGAGCTTTTAACTTGGCTCGGCCGCCCCGCGGGGGCCAGCGCCGTAGATAGGGCTGAGACTTTGCTGGATAGGCTCTGGAAAAGAAGACTAAGCCGGGACTTACTGGCCGCGATTCCCTACCGCGAAGACCGGCTGAGCCGCGATATCGATAGGGCGAGTGCCGATTTCCCGGGTCATATATCAATTTATGAGCTAACCGTGGAGGAGCGAAGTCCACTGGCCGGAAATCCAAAGAAGGTCAAGGAGCTTCCGGATAAGGAAGTTGCGGCCCTGGAATGGGAATCGGCTCTTCAGCGCCTCGATGAGATTGGCTATGCTCGATACGAGGTTTCCAATTTTGCGATTCCAGGGGAGGAATCGCGACACAACCTTTCCTATTGGAGGATGCAGCCATATCTGGGCGTAGGACCTGGAGCCTTCTCAACCATTCCCAGTGGCAAGGGTTCCGCGGTTCGGCGGATCGAAACTGGCAATCTACAAACCTGGCTTTCATCGCCGAAAGATTCCTACACGGAATCCGAGCTAGGCGTTAGGGACTTTGCATTGGAGCATTTCCTTATGGGCATGCGGGTGTCGGAGGGTATATCGGGCGAGCACTTTGGCAGAGTTTTCGGATTGGATCCGGCAAAATTAGCGCCAAGGGCCCTCTCTCGCAGAATTGCCTCGAAAGATGTAGTATCAGAGGGAGGTAGAATCAGGCCTAGCGCCCAGGGTATGGACTTCGTTGATTCGATACTGGTGGACTTTGCCCTGGAAATGGATGCTTTTCCCTGGTCCAGATCTTATGACTGGCCAAGTTAATCCAACTTGACGGCCAAACTTCTACAATGGTACTGTTCCTAGGGCTTGTCGGTGAGTAATCGCTCGGTTTCGCGAGAATAGGGAGGGTTCCCTCGGAATGTCTGGCCATAGCAAATGGAGTTCGATTAAGCATAAGAAAAGCACTGCAGATGCCAAGCGTGGAAAGGTTTTTACCAAGATTGCAAGGGAACTAACTGCTGCGGCCCGCCTGGGGGGGGGCGATGAGACAATGAATCCCCGCCTGAGAACTGTTGTGGCTAGGGCGAAGGCCGCCAATATGCCGAGAGAAAATATTGGGCGAGCCATCAAGAAGGGACTGGGCAATCTGGAAGAGTCTAACTACGCTGAGCTGAGTTATGAGGCATACGCGCCGGGTGGAGTGGGTTTGATGATAGAGGCGCTTACGGACAACAAGAACAGAACAGCCGCCGATGTTCGAGCCGTACTATCCAAGAATGGGGGTCAGATGGCTTCAAATGGCTCGGTTTCATACATGTTCGATCGAAAGGGCATTATAGCTTATGAGAACGCCAAAGTGGATTTCAATGCCCTATTCGAGGCTGCCCTTGAGGCTGGGGCGGAGGATGTCGCAGAAGAAGGCGAAGTTATAGATGTGATTGCAGAACCCGGAGACTTCGTAAATGTGCTTGAATTCTTACAGAGCCTTGGGTTCGAGCAGCTTAGCGCGGAGCTAAGCCTGGTGCCAAAGAACACCGTCGCGCTTGATAATAAGGGAACCGCCAGGGTGCTGCATTTGATAGAACTGCTGGAGGATAGCGATGATATCCAGTCGGTTGCTTCCAATCTCGATATTCCGGATAATTTCGAGATGCCGTAAATGAATGGTAGGGTTCTGGGAATCGATCCTGGGTTTAGGCACATTGGGTGGGGCGTTGTTGATTCCATTGACGCCCGCTATAAGCATGTTGAGCATGGCAGTATAAGCAGCGATCGGAATGAATTGCCGGCTAGGCGCCTGCTTGTGCTGTACAACGAACTTAACGCGATTATCGATAGGCTGAGGCCGATCGCCATCGGGATAGAAACTCTTTATTTCCTGAAGAATATCTCATCGGCTATGGCTGTGGCTCAGGCTCGCGGTGTGATTTTGCTGGCCGCTGCCGAGTGGGACATGGTGGTTGGGGAATTTTCTCCGCTGGTTATCAAGCAGTCGGTAGTGGGATCGGGCAGGGCGCGAAAAACGCAGGTTCAGGAGATGGTGAAGATTCTACTGGGATTGTCCAATATACCGAAGTCCGATCATGCGGCCGATGCGCTTGCAGCCGCCATAACTTTTATCCACCATGAGGAGCTATGCTTAACAGCATCCGGGGCACGCTGACATATAAATCCGGGGATCAGGTTGGCATCGACTGCGGCAGTTTGGAATGGGCAGTAGATACTACGTCTACTTCCATTTCGCTATTTCCTCAAGTAGGCGAGGAAACCTTGGTTTACACATACCTTCACCATACCCAGGACGTGATGAGGTTGTTTGGTTTTTCCACCTTTGAAGAGCGCAGACTTTTCCTCTCTTTGAAAACCGTCAGCGGTGTTGGCGCCTCCTTGGCTAGGAAGATACTTTCGGGAACCACTCCTTCGCGTTTCCTAAGGGCCTTGGATACTGAGGATCTCTCTGTTCTGGAACGCATTCCCGGACTCGGCAAAAAAACCGCGCAAAAGATTGTGCTCCAGCTTCGCGGCTCTCTGGTTGATACGGGCGCCGCAGAAGGTGCAGTTCCCACTCAGGAGAAGGATGTTGTCAATGCGCTTGTTGCCATGGGTTTTGATTCCAAATCGGCGAGCAGGGTTGTTAGCTCCATTCTTAGAAGTACTGAGTTGGACGGCTTGAGCTCCGATGAGAAGGAGAAGGAGATTCTCCGGCGAGCGATAGTGGCGATGAGTCAGTAGGCGCTAGTGATGAATGATAGACCACTCGACCCAACTGCCGCATTTGACGAGGACGAATTGGACATCGGCGTAAGGCCGAAATTTCTAAGGGATTTTCAGGGTCAGGAAGAACTCAAGTCCAATCTTTCCATATTCATCAATGCGGCAAAGGCTCGCGGCGAGCCCCTCGACCATGTGTTTCTGAGTGGACCGCCGGGCTTGGGGAAAACCACGCTGGCCTATATCGTAGCCAATGAACTTGGAGCCGAGCTCAAGATTACCAGTGCGCCCGCAATAGAAAGGCCGAAGGATCTTGCCGGCATGCTCTCCACCATACCGAAGCATACAGTCTTTTTTATCGATGAAATTCATAGATTGAAGCCCGCGATTGAGGAGATGCTCTACATCGCAATGGAGGATTATGAGCTCGATTGGATAATAGGCCAGGGTCCGGCAGCTAGAACGGTGCGAATACCCCTGCCGCCGTTTACGCTGGTAGCCGCTACTACTAAGCCGGGAAGGGTTACAAGCCCGCTATTCTCTCGCTTCGGGATAACGATACGCATAGAGTTCTATCAAGCAATTGAATTGGAGCGGATACTGCAGCGGACGGCGGGAATTCTGAATATAGCCGTTGATAAGGATGCTTCGAGCCTGCTTGCACGATGCAGCAGGGGAACTCCGAGGGTGGCGAACCGGCTTCTCAGACGAATGCGGGATTTTGCCCAGGTTGAGGGAGTAGGATTGATTAATCGAAGTATTATCGAGTTTGGACTTGAAAGATTGAAGATTGACAATGAGGGCCTCGAGGAGCAGGATAGGAGGATTCTAGCCGCTATAATCGACAACTACGGAGGGGGACCGGTGGGGGCGGAAACGCTCGCTATAAGCATTGGAGAGGGAATTGATACCCTTGAGGATTTCTATGAGCCCTATCTCATACAGAGGGGCTTTCTGGCGCGAACCCCCCGCGGCCGTGTTGTAACGGATTTGGCGCATAAACATCTCGGACGAAAACCAGGTGCAAACCAGCCTCTTCTCATTTAATCTCCCAGACGATTTAATAGCGAGGGTTCCATCCGAGAAGCGCGGCGATAGTCGTTTGATAGTGTGCGATAGAAACAAAATCGGCTCCCTATTGCATACTGTGGTTGCCGAGCTTCCAAATCTCTTAAGCCCCGGCACTGTGATGGTTTTCAATGATACCAGGGTTAGGAAGGCTAGGGTATTTGCCAAAAGGCTTGATACCGAGGGTGTTTCGGAATTCCTCTTCCTACGCAAAACTCACAAGGAAGAATGGGATTGCATCGTGAACAGGATGAGAAAGAAGCGCATCGGTCAGAACTGGCTTTTCCCCGGAAACACAGTGGGCACTGTTACCAATCTCCGATCGGACAATGTATGCACCATAAGGCTAAACCCAAATCCCGATGAATCCTGGTTCGAAAGCCATGGCCATATCCCGCTTCCATCTTATATCGGCAGAGCAGGCAATTGTGAAGATGAAGAGCGTTATCAGACTGTGTATGGCAGAAATACCGGCTCCGCGGCCGCTCCCACCGCTGGGCTGCACTTCACCCGAGAGACAATGAGAGCCCTGCGCGAGAAGAGCATCGATATTTGTTGGATAACCCTCCAGGTTGGGCTTGGAACCTTTGCGCCGGTAAGAGCGAGAGAGATAGAGAATCACAGCATGCGCTTCGAAAGCTACAGCATCCCCAGTGAAACTGCTAAGAAGGTTATCGCGGCCAAAAAGGATGGTAGAAAAGTGCTGGCCGTGGGAACCACGACGGTGAGAACTCTTGAAGCTTCGTGGAGCTCAGATGGACTGGCAGGCGGAGCCGGGAAGACAAATTTATTCATCTATCCTGGATACAAATTCAAAGTGGTCGATCAGCTCTTCACAAATTTTCATACGCCTAAATCCACCCTGCTTATGCTGGTGTCTGCCTTCCTGGGAAGGGAGCGTCTCTTGAACTTATACGACATTGCGATAGAGAAGAACTATCGTTTTCTTTCCTACGGAGATGCAATGCTAATCAGATAGGAAGGCAAGAAATCGTATTCTAAGGGGATCGAAAGTAGTCTAATAGGTCTCATAGTCCATTGAGGCGAACTCAGAGCGCACCCTAGCCAAACGCGAAAGATGAACCGCGATGATATCGCCATAATCAAGTTCTTCGTTTTCTATACGCAGGGCCTCGTCTTCCCAAAACTGAATCTCATCCAGATGAATCCAATTAAATCTTCGCTCTCGCGCGGCTTTGCCATATAGGCGGGCTGCCTCCCAGGATTCAAGCGCCAGTTTGTAGTAGGCCTCGGCGGTTTTGAGGCTGTCAAGATTCGCCAACTTCCACGGATAATTGTAAAAATACGCATTAAATTTATCGTATTTTGCCGCCAAGCTGAGGTATTCGTCGACAATCCGCAGATGCACATGCATCGAGAAAAGGTTCCTGTATTTTTCCCATTCGAGTTCATTCTCTATCTTTGCCAAGGCGTTAAGGGGGTTTGCAAAGGGCGAGCTTAGGGCCATTGATAAGTACCAGAGGTTTTCAGCGCCTTCCTCGGGATAGCGGTACATGTGCTGGTGATAGAGCCTATAGAACTGCTCCGCGTATTCAATCTTCCAAGCAGAAAGATCGCTTATGGGAAGTATTAAAAGGGAGAGAAAAGCTACAATGCGCTGTGCCATCTTGTATTTTATCGGTATCGATATGCCTTGGGTTCAGTTACAGTTCGGTTAGCATCAGAGCGCTTGAGACTAGCCCGCAGCCTCAAGGCATCCTTGGTGAACGTAGCTCGCTGATGAAATTCAATACCGTGGCGCACGCTTCTTTCGGGGTTTTAAGGTAGTCGATTTCAAGGAATTTTATGCCCGAATTCCAGTATTTTTCAATCGATCGCATGTAGCTTTCAACAACCCTGTGCTGCAGTTCCGCTGTTTCGAAAATATCCTTCCCGTCCCGCGCCGAAATGCGTTCCAAAGCCTGCTCCACCGGTATCTTAAGATAAATCATATGGCTCGGAAGGGGATACTCAAAGTTCAATCTATCCACCCAGTTCCAATCCACTGAAAGTGTCTGATAGGCCAGCGAAGAGAATAGATATCTATCAGTGATATAGATATACCCCGAATCCAGACTCTCTCGAATTCCATCCGCTCCGTATATGTGCTCGCGTCTATCAGCCGCGAAAAGTAGGGCTAAGGTTTTTGGGGTCAGCACATTGCGGCCTGAAAGCGCATCTCTTATCACGCCTCCGATACTTCCATTTGTCGGTTCAGCGCCAAATCGTATATTCCTGCCCGTCAAGGATTCCCTTAGCGAGTTGAGCAGGGTGGTTGTACCAGAGCCGTCGATGCCCTCGATTGCAACCAAACCCTTCCAAATATCCCTGGTTTTGCTCATTTCTAAGTCCTCATAGAAGTCAGCGCAATCTCACAGCACTAAGAGCTTCCCGGCAAGGGCGCATAAGCAGTAATCCAAAGACGGGGCTTTCATAACACTCAAAATTCCTCCCTGAATCTCCTTTAGCCGCGGGCGGGGCTATTTTTCACCCCGAGCTACCCGCACTCGAGCCCATTCTTCCGGCTACGAATATTTTTACGATAAAATAGAACCGATGAGAACTCTCAGTCCACCCCGGGCGCCTAAGCTAGTATTCTTTCTTGGGCTTCTCCTGCTGACATACGGAATTGTCCATGGACAGGCGCTCGAACTTCCGGATTTAGTAATTATCAGGGACGCGGAACCAGATATACCACTCCCCGATCAGTTTCCGGATTTAGCGGCAACCTGGAATCCCACTCCTCTGTGGCATCGACGGCAGTATAGAATTCCCGTAGAGAATTATCTAAATGCTCCAGAATCCCTGCCCGACAATTTGCCTGTTGCAGATCCAACGGTGGGCATCGGCACATTGGAATTGCTGGGAAATGTCTCATTCACGAAATTAGGACCCCTTCAACCGGGAACGTGGAGCGCCAGGCTTCTCTCGGATATCCGAGAAGGAGCCGACCTTGGCATAGGCCGCACATTCGAGAACATTGGAGAAATTAGAGGAGCTATCTTCATCCCATTTCTCAAGACAAGCGCGCGTCCCTGGTCTGGCGAGATTGGCTGGGAGAGAAGCGGACTTTTTTCGAGCGCCGTTAGAATTGGGATGAAGGAGGGCGGAATACTCCCATATTCAGCTGCTACCTTGAATTGGGACAGGGGAATAAACCAGCCCGACAGCTACTTCATCGGATTACACTATTTCGGTTACTCACCCTATCGCCTATCCATTTTGGGCGCCGTAGACCTATTCTTTCGACTCAAGAAGAGTGATTGGTCAATAATTACAAAGATTGAAGGCGGCGTATCGCATAGCGTAGCTGATACAGGAATAAGCGGTCGGGCAGCATTTGCGATTGGCCCGAACTTACCTGGCTATGGGCTGCGCAGTGAAATTGGGGTTGATATGGCCTATGATTACCCTAGCAGAATTCGAGTAATGCCTTTCTTAGGCCTTAGCTGGTTGGTAGACGACAGTATAAGCATCTATGCTAATGCAGAGATTCTTATGAGATATCCGAATAATCTAGGGAGCCTGTTTTTCAGAGAGAGATTAATCAGCTTTGAGGCTCAAATTCCGATTCAATCCAAGTATCGCTTAGGAATCACTCAGGTAGAAAAAAAGCGAGTTAGTTATCTGTTCGAAATATCCTATGCTGAAGGGCGTTTCTGCGGAGTAGAGAACAGAATTGTCGTAGGCAGGGATGATAAGCGCGTGCGGGGACTGGCATCGATTGGCTATAAGTTCAACAATCACCGTATTGATCTTTCAGGCAAATTGGATTTTTCCCTGCTTGGATACACCAATGTCTGGGAGGGCAAAATCGAATTGATGGGCGAGAGACTATCCTATTACATCTTCAGTGGTTCGCAAGATGCGATACTTGGTGAATTCCTCGGTGGCTCTAGGGGCAAAGAGGCTATAATAGGATTGGGATTGGACTGGAGAATCCATGAGAACTGGAGAGCTAGCGTGTCGGCATACGCGGGAATGCCATGGAATAGCCCCTCATTGAAGCTGGCCCTCGCCTGGAAGAGCAATGGAGCGGTTGATGAATGAACTGATTAGAGCAAACTGGCTAATCCTCAGTCCGATAATCTTACTATCCGTGGTTGCGCTTGGAATAATATTGGAAAGAACTGCCTTCTATTACAGAACTCGAGTTAGATCTCAAAGTGCTTTCAGAGAGGCATTGGGCGGAATAGGGAAAACACCTGTCAATCTGATTCTCAAAATCCTTCCTGAAAAGGATTTGAGCCTAGAAAAAACTCTACTGGCATTCGCGCTTACAACAAGGATTAGATCGATTCCGCAGATATATAAGCAAAAACTCGAAGCTCTGAGTGAAAAATACTTAGGTAGAATGGAGCGCAATCTTCCAATCTTGAACGGCATCGGCAATGTGGCAACGCTCATGGGACTTTTCGGCACTGTGGCCGGTATGATTACCGCCTTTTCCAGAATGAGCGCAACCGGCAGCTCGGATCCATATGTTCTTGCTGGCGGCATCTCTCAGGCCCTTGTTACAACCGCCGCGGGATTAGCTGTGGCAATTCCAGCAATGCTGGCGCTCCATCTGTTTGAGGCGATCGTAAATCGACATTCAGAGCTGCTGGATGAAATAGTCGCCGAATGCCTTTCGATATCAGGTTTGCAGTATGTCCCTAAGAAAGAAACTAGGAATAAGTAATAGAGGAGGATTGTTACTAACCCCTCTGATCGATATCATCTTCCTGCTCTGCCTATTCTTTGTCTTGAATACCAGCTTCCGCCAAGAAAACTATATCGAAGTTGCTCTGCCCGAATCAGATACTTCAGAGAATAAGCAGGCAGTTGGAATCATACTTACCCTGCATGAAGACGGCTCAGTATCAATTGACGGAGAGGGGGTAGAATGGGATTTAATCGAATCGGTCTTACGGGATGAGGCTGCGAATCAGGCTGTGCGAGAGCTCGTCATACAGGGAGATGAGAGTATTGAATATGAAAGAATTATTGCCGCTCTGGATAAGGTGCGGCGAGCCGGTTTTGAAACAGTCTCGCTGCAAACAATTAGGAGAGAGCAGTGATAAAACCGATTCTGGCATCGGCGGTTCTACATGGCTTCTTTATCACTATAATCCTGCTTGCTTCCGCGGCGCCCCATGAATCTAGTGGCTTTGTCGATAATCGAATACGAATACGAATCGATGGCAATCCGAATGTCGAAGATGCCGTAGAGCCGGCAGCAATAAAGAGCAGGGTTCCTTCAAGGGATTTATCCAATACTCCTAAGGAGAGCGCACCCGATTTCGAACAAGGCAGTATAGACGATGAGTCGATTGATGATGCATTCGTGGCTTTGCTGAACTATGAACCGCTTGCATCGCCTAGGTCCGAGCCTAGTGAGCAGATACAAGGCATCGAGGTTATGGAGCCTCTGGCCGATTTCGATGAACAATCGAATCCCGAAGCATCTCCCCAGGGTTCCTGGCTGATAGACTGGGTAGGCGGAAGAGAGCGAGGAATCTTGTCATTCCCGGTTGTCGATGCAGCACAGTTTCCCAAGAAATCTGAGAAACTACTGGATGTTGTAATAAAAATCAGAGTATCACCGCAGGGTGAGGTGCTTTCCGCGGAACTTGTACCGCCTGGCTCGGGGGATACGCGGATTGATCGCTACATGCACAGACTTGCTCTTCAACTTACTCTTGAGCCATGGTTTGAGAACGGAAAAATACAAGAGGCCTATCTACGACTTCTTTTCCTAGAGGATGACCTATGAAAACAAAGTTCGAGAAAATACATCTCATACAGGCCGTCCTACTTGTTCTTGGCATTGCACTTGGCGCACTGATGCTGAATCCTCTGCAAATACAGGTCAATCGCAGAGCTGAGATTGTGAAGGAAGATATAATTAGCCGGCTGGAAGATTCACTGGGCGTCAAGATTAGCTACGAACGCGTTTCTCCGGCGCTCCTATCGACGGTTGTTATACATGATTTCAATGTTATTTTCGAGCAGGGTGATTTCAGGGCAGAAGTTGCTCGGATTTACTATAATCCCCTTCGAGCCTTAACGGGCGGCGAGCCGCTGCAATTCATCAGCAGAGTTGCGGTTGAGAACGGACATCTCAATCTCGCAGTGTCATCCAAATCACAGCGGAAGGAGAGGGCGGCAAACAGAAGAATCAATGCTGCCAAGACTCTATTTGCAAGTAAGTCAGTGGAACTCTCCGGTTTATCCGCGAAAATTCGCTTTGACGACGCAATCCAATTAAATGTGAGCAACGTAAACCTAGCTTCTAATGACGAAGGCGGGATCGTCCGTTACGAGATTGCAGGAAAGGTTCACCTGAGGGGAATGGGCTCTTTGAACGAAATCGGAGAAATCCGAAGCGAAGTAGTTTCTGAGGGCAGTTTCTCTCCCACCGAGCCGTCAGTGCATGGCAGACTCGACATACTGTCGGCCGCTTCGCAGTATGTAGTTCTGCAGCCCATATCCGTGGATTTCACCTATGTAAACAGCAGACTAGCCGCCCGGCGAGTCGGCGATAACATCCCAATCGACCTGTCGTTCGATTACTCCTCCGATGGCTGGGGCATAAGCGGTGAAACCGAAAAACTTGACATTACAAATATTGCGATGCCTGGCACTTCTTCGGGATGGTTAAAACCGTATTTCTCATCGATAGTCGATGGCCGATTTCAGCTCTCCGCCTCTCCGTCTTTTGATGATTTGCACTATGCGGTTGACATGGATCTACAAACGGATTTGGAAATCGAAGAGGGCGGTTATGAAACCGAATTGGAGTTTCGAGGCTCGCGGAGCAGCATGCATATAGACAAACTACGGGTATCGTCCAAGTGGGGAGGCTTTTCTTATGCCGGAATTTTTGATATCGAGCGACTGGCTCCTGATGGATTCTTAGCCTTCAGCTTGAATGAGTCTTTGCTGGGTTATCCGGCCTTTGTGAAATTCAATCTGAATACGAGAGAGGGCGTAATCACTGCCAGGGCAGAAGAACTCGAGGCAAACGGAATTCGATTTGACGATCTCCGATTTCTTGTGATTCCTGAGGATGGTTCATTTGCTGCTTCGCTAATTGCGATACCAGAGGGCCCGGATAACTCTCAAGAGAAAATGCTGACAGTAGACCTGTTTGTGGACTCTCGCACGGAGTTGGCGATTCATGGTTTCGTCAATATGAAAGGATTTGAATCATCGCTTATAACACGTCTTATCGGCTTTAGAAGCCAGTTTAATCTGCCTTTAGACTTTCTTCTTGACATGAACGGCTCCTTCGAGGCGAACAGCAAGACCTGGTCAGCCTCTCTCGATGAAGTTGCACTTCGTCACAGGCACAATCAGAATAATGGCCTTATTATCAGCGGCAGGGCTACTCCCGAGAATTGGTCGCTCGATAGGCTTAGGGCTACTTGGAATGAATACGTAGTGGATGGAAGAGGCTATGGCGAAAGACTTGCGCAGGGTGGGTTCACCGAGGTTAGATTGCTATTTGGAGAACAGATTTTTCCTTTGACTGCTCAATGGTTTGAAGATGGAAGCCTGATTGTAGACAGTGATTTCGGATTGACGGCATACATGGGGGCCAGATCCACACATGAAAGATCCATCAAGTTTGTCGGTAACAGTATCTCGATTCCATTGTCGGACGGGCGCTTGGTAAGCTCGGTTGATATTAGGGGACAAGTGGCGGCACGCGGAGACTGGGAGCTATATATCAATCGCGCACAGCTTCTATTAGCGGGGAGATCGCAAAAATCGGATACTGCTATTTCATTTGGCGGTAGTTTTAGCCGAGACTCTGTGATTATCCCAACGATAAGCATTTCCGATGATTATGGCGAACTTACAGGGAACGCGGTATTTGAAGCTGCAAATAACTCGCAAGACATGCTTGGTAGATTGTTTCTTGCTGGTTCCGACGATGAAAGATATCTAATCACCCTTGATAAAGTTGGAGAGATTTGGGACATAGGCTTGGATATATCGGCAGCCAGCATTGAAAGAATGGTATCCGGACGTTTTTCCGGCGAGCTTTTTGTCGATGGCAGCTTGGGCGGCACCTTGAAGAATCCCTCAATTTCCCTGAATCTAGATAGCAATGGGATTGCTGATGGCCGGCCCTTTGAGGTGCGGGGCGCGATTTCACTTGAATCGGAACTTATGCAAATCAAAGACATCGAATACAGCCACAACGGCATAAGCCTTAGTCAAGGCCTTGTTTTACTGAATATGAAAGAAGGTTCGCTGAAATCAACGGCGGAATTCAATGCCGCATATAACCTGGTTCCAGTATCATCGGGTTTTTCTTTAGCGGTCGATTTTGGCAGATCTCTTGGTATAGCTGAGCTTCCATACTTATTCGATTCTAATTACAGGGGAACAATAGCAACTCAGGCAGTTATGTGGGATTTAGAGCCTCACCTGCCGGCTTATACATTCCATTTTTCCAAAGACGAAGATTTTTTCAGAATAGCCTCCCCAAGCAGCGACTTTCTAAATCTAACTTATTCATATGAAAACGGTGAATTGAATGTGCTTTCGGGATCGAAAATGCCTGTTGTTTCAAGGGGGAAGGGAACAATCAAGGATGGAAGCATAAACTTCTCTTTTTCCGAGCTGGCTATAGATCCGGTCCTTATCAATTACGTGATGTATAGAGATCCAATTTTGCTGCAGTACCATGTTGTCTTTCAATCAGGGAGCTTTGTTGGCGAACTAGATATAGCCGGTCCGCTGAATAACCCCGAGATTGATGGAATACTGCAAGCTGTAGACTTGAAAGTTGACACACCTTACACATACGCGAAAATCCAGCCTGCAAGCACCAACATACATTTCGAAGGTCATCGAATCACCATAGATAGAATTTACCTTTCTGTTGGTGATGGAGTCTTATATGGCGGCGGTTTTGTTGTCCTAGATAGATTCGAAGTAGTGGAATTCGACATGACTTACGGAGCCACTTCGACATCGAGGGGGGCTGGCGTACCGGTCTACTACCCACTACTAGGCGTGAATCTAGATGGGGTTTTCACCGGTGAGGTTCATATGACAGGAGGGAATAATCGCTTCTATCTAGATGGGGATTTCACCTTCCCCAAGCTACGAGCATCACTTGGCAACTCGATAAAGCCCGTAAGTCAGATCAGAGAAAGCGTATATCCTAGCGCGGTTTTTCTAGATTTCAATTTCACTACAGGAAATAACTGCATTTTCTACCTCCCTAACGAGGAGCTGCGTATTATTCGAGCAACGGTGGAAGCTGGAGAAACTGTAAATCTGGTTTTCAGCAATGATCCGTATAATCTGTCTCTTACAGGAGATTTACCAATTAAAACGGGCGATATATTCTATTTTGATCGGGATTTCCAGATTACCGAAGGTTCGTTGAATTTTGACGAAACTTTCAGAAAATTCAATCCCATGCTTTCGTTCCGGGCAGAAACACGTGTCAAAGATGAAAGAGGTGAAGATGTCCTGATTGCATTGGTTTACAATGCGCCGGTCCTATCCGATTTCAATCCGACTATAGAAACTGTTTCTCCACGTTCGGACGTCTTATCGCTTTTTGGACAGGCAGTTGCACCTTATGCGAATTCCCAGGATAATCGGGGAACTAGCAAGATGCTGCTTGCGACAGGTGGCATATTCGGCCAAATGGGCATTGTCCAACCGATTGAGGAAGCATTGCAGGAGGGGTTGAATCTCGATATGGTCTCGATTCAAACGGACATTGTTGAAAACGCTCTGGCGGAGGGTCTCACAAGGGATGCCAATTCGGGGTTGTCAGCTAAATCCCAGAACCTAGGGCGATATCTGGATAATACAAGCATGTATCTCGGCAAGTATATAGGAAATTCACTTTTTCTCTCCGGTACCGTCTCCGCAAATTATCTTGAAAACCAGAAAATTAGTCATTTTTTCGGAGAGCTGGAATTCCGGGCATCAATCGATTTGGAAATGACAACTCCGTTTTTCAATGTTTTATGGTCTTATTCTCCAAATCCTCTAAGCAGCGAAGGTTTCGCTGTTAACAATGCGATAACCCTCAAATGGCGCTTCTCATATTAGAATTCGCGCTGCCCAAGAATGAATGAACCCAAGGATATCGGATGCGACAATATACAAGAATCCTGATTCTCTTAGTTACCCTTTCTATAAGTGTTTTTGCGCAAGAAGAGCCGTTGTACGAAGGCAAGCCAATTTCCGATATTCGATTCGAGGGGCTCAAAACGGTTTCCGAGAATGAACTTCTAGGATTGATTCGGCCCTACTTAGGGAGTGCTTATACGGACTCGCTGTCTTGGGAAATACAAAGCAAGCTCTACGCACTTGATTATTTCAACATCATCATTCCGGAACTGCGTCCGGGGCCTTCTGCTCCGGAAAGCGTAGAGCTCATCTTTCAGGTTAAGGAGAAACCTCAGGTAGAGGATGTACGATTTATCGGCAATTCCAAGGTTAGTCGCGGAGTGCTGGCAAATACGGTTTTAGTTAAATCAGGAGATCTTCTCAATCCAGGCTCCCTCGGTCTCGATGAGCAAAAAATTATCGATCACTATTTGGAAAAAGGATTTATCGATGCAAGGGTAGTTGCAAGCTACTCTGTGGATGAAGCTGCGAATACGGCAAACGTTTCATTCACTATAGTCGAGGGCAATCAAACAAAAATCAGTGATATCCAATTCGTGGGGAATGATAAGCATGTTTCCGATAGAAAACTGAGAAGCTTGATGAAGACAAAGGTTCAATCGCTTTTCAGCAGGGGCCTATATGTCGAAACAAAGCTTCAAGAGGATATCAAGGCAATAGAACAGTACTATAAGGATCAAGGACTTATCGATGTGAAAATTCTGGATGTCAACAAGGAGGTTGAGATCGATGAGAAACAGGGTGTTGGCAAGCTAGCTGTTACGATAGTGATTCAGGAAGGCGATGTATGGACATACGCCGGAATAAGCCTTGATGGGAATAGTATCTACTCGGATGCCGAACTGAAAGAAGTAATGCTGCAACAGCCCGGAGAAGTATTCCATAGTTCCAGATTTCAAACGGATGTTCAGAGAATTGAAAACCTCTACTACGAAAACGGCTACATATTCAATACCTTTGCCTACAAAGAAATCCGGCAAGACGAGCAGCGCAAAATTTCTTATGAGGTAGTAATAACCGAAAGAGATCGCGCACACATTGAAAGCATAATTATCCGTGGAAATCATAAAACAAAAAGCTACATCATTCGTAGAGAGCTTCCCCTCGAGGAAGGAGAAGTGTTTAGCAGGTCAAAAATTCTCGAAGGAGTGGGCAACCTTTACAATCTTCAGTATTTCGATGCTGTTGAACCACAGCCTTATCAGGGGGACGAAGATGGACTTATGGATTTGGTTATTGATGTAGAAGAGGGGAGGACCTCTGATATTGGTTTTGGTCTGTCCTTTTCAGGAGGTGTGGACTTCCCAATATCCGGCCAAGTCAGCTGGACCGATAGGAATTTCCTTGGCCGCGGGCAGATTATTGGCGCAAGCGCTAGTGTGTCGCCGAATGTACAAAGTGTATCGCTGAGCTTTACGGAACCTCGGATTCTGGGTTTGCGCTTGTCCGGCGGAACTGAATTTCGATGGACCCACAGTGTAAATAGACGCATAAATTTGGATTTGGATGGCAACGGCCTCCCCGATCCCTATATTACTTGGAATGAATATGATGCGGCTGGCAGGGCCGTGCCCAGCGATCATCAGATGGAATACAATTCCCATTTCTTGTCTGCCCTCTTCAATACAGGGTATACATGGGTAACTAGACTGGGTCGCCTAGGCGCTTCTACAGGACTTAGGCTCGCATGGGAATTTGTCAAATATGATTCATCCGTGCATAGACCTCATAGCAGAGGCATCAGAGAAAACCTGGAAACTTGGAAATACGATGATAGCATTTCCCTACGTGTTGCCTGGGACACAAGGGATTTGCAATTCAATCCAACTAGGGGTTTTATACTGAGCGAAACCTTCACTTTTGCCGGGATACTTCCGGTATCTCGACGGGATTATATGAAGAGCGTAACGAGATTCAATTTCAATCAGTTATTGTTCAGTGTGCCTGTGAATGACCAGGGCAGAGCCTTTCAAAGTACCCTTTACTTCAATACGGCGTTTCAAGCATTGTTTGACAAGCCGTGGGCGAATAGAATCGCGGATAGGCAGAGAGACGGTTTTTTCATTGATGGAATGTTCGTTGGAAGAGGCTGGGAGCCGCATTCCGGTTATCGATTTCTGTGGGATAACACTCTGCAATTTATTTTCCCGATTGCTCCTAATATTTTGGCCTTTGATATTTTCCTCGATGCAGTTGGCGCTTGGGTTGCAAAAGAGGGTAAATATAAAACTAGCAACGCCTTATCAAAAATGCACATCAATGATTGGCGATTTAGTCTAGGTGGAGGATTTCGATTTGCGAATCCTCAGTTTCCCATTGGTATATATCTAGTGAAGAAATTTCGGTGGAATATCGATGGGGATATCGACTGGAATCCTGAGCCGAATTTAACCGAGTTCAAGAATTGGGGAATGGATCTGGTTATAGCCTTCAAACTGGATATTTACTAGGAGCATTGTCAATGAAAAAGCTGATTATTTCGATATCGTTCACGGTTGGGTTGGTTTGTGTTTTTCGCCTTGGCGCCGAGCAAATTACCAAGGTGGCCGTTCTAGACTATGCGAGAATACTATCCACTTTTTATGTTGATTCTGCCGAGGCTAGAAGAATTGAAAATTTGAAGAAAAATTTCGCCAATGAAGTCCGTAAACTGCAAGATGAGATACAAAGCCTGGAGGAAAAAAGAATCACTGCCATAGCTCGCGGCAGCGTGAAAGATGAATTGAGTTTGGACAGTAAAATCCAGGATAAAAAGCAATACTACCAGGAATATGTCAGGATTAAAGGCAATCAGATCCAACAGGCGGTAGCGGGCCTGGATTCCAGCAATGAAATGGCTAAAGAAATCCTTGATAAAATTCAGTTTGTCGCTGAGACAAATGGGTTCAGCATTGTTTTAAACCGTTCGGATCCAAACTTACTGTGGTGGGGTTACGAGGTTGACATAACAGATTTGGTGTTACAGCAATTAATAAAAACTGAATAGACAAGATGCTTCTCAGCAACGAAAGCACGCCTATGTTCCGCCAATACGATCGGCAGAAGGAGAAATACAGGGATTCTGTGCTCTTCTTCAGAATGGGTGATTTCTATGAGATGTTCAAGAGCGATGCCATAGAAGTTAGCCGGCTTTTAAATTTAACTCTAACTAAGCGGCAGGGTGTTCCTATGTGCGGTATACCTTACCATGCTGCCGATAACTACATTGCCCGGCTATTGGAGCATGGAAAGAGAATTGCCATATGCGAGCAGGTTGAGATGCCCAAAGGAAGGGGGTTGGCAAGGCGTGAGGTTGTTGAAGTTGTAACGCCGGGAACGATAATCAACGATTCTTATTTGGATAATCGAACCAATAACTATCTTGCTGCATTGGTTGGAGATAACAAAAATACCTCCCTTGCCTATGTCGACTTATCCACGGGGGAATTTCGCGCCACTGTGTTTGAGAAGGGTGCGGAAAAGGAACTACTGCGGAGAGAGATTGCACGGACTAATCCTAGGGAGATGATTGTTCAGGAAGGCTTGCTTGAATCGGATAATTATAAATTCATAGGCAATTTAGACATAGTGCTAGACCGTCAGCCCGATTGGGCGTTCGATTTGAGGCAGGCGCGGGAACGGCTTCTTAAGCAGTTTCAAACAGCCAATCTAAAAGCTTTCGGCATCGGTGATGAGGAAATCTTGGCCGCGGGCGCAATACTCAACTATCTAGATGATAAGCATAAAGGAATCCTACCCCATATCCGCTCGATTGAAATTTTCGGTGAGAGTAGCGCTGTTGGATTGGATGAATCGACAATCAGAAATTTGGAAATAGTTAAGAATTTGCACGACGGCGGCAGTGCTTTTACCCTGCTTGAAACATTGGATCATACAAAGACTTCTTTGGGAGCGAGAAAGCTTAGACGGAGGATGCTGCAGCCCTTCCCGGAGCTTAGAAGCATAACTTCGCATCATGAGCGAGTAGAGAGGCTATACCGCAATCAAACTACACTCGCTGGATTACGTGAATTGCTCTCTGGAATTTTGGACCTAGAACGACTGTCGGCTAGGATTGCGATGGACAAGGCCCATGCCAAGGATCTTATCGCGGTACGGAATTCACTGACCAAGGCATTTGGAATACGAAGTACTGTGGATGATTCTCTGCTGGACGATGGCCAGGGCAATCTGGAAATGCATTTCAGCTCTCTTCTTGCCTTGGCGGAAATGCTTGGTAATTCGCTGATGGAGGAACCGTCAATTCTTTTAACAGAGGGTCGGCTAATAAAAGAGGGCTGGGACAATAAGCTTGATGAAATGAGGCGAAAGAACGACAACGGTGAGAGAATACTAAAAGACTATGCCGCGGAAGAAAAGGCTGCTAGCGGAATCAGCTCAATCAAACTGAAGTACAATCGAATAATCGGGTATTTTTTTGAGGTGAGCAAGGGACAGTCGAATAGGGTTCCGGAGAGATTCAGGAAGAGACAAACTCTAGCGCAATGCGAGAGATTTACAACCGAGAAGCTTGGAGAGCTCGAAGCTGAAATCAATAGTGTGAAGGAAAGATTGATTGAATATGAACAGGAGCTTTTTCTCGGCATAAGGGAAGATGCAAAAAGATATGTTCCCGAGCTACTTCGATTAGCGGGCATTATTTCAGATATTGATGTTGTTCAATCCCATGCTCATGCTGCAACCGAGTATGGATATGTTCGCCCACGCATGATCGAAGCCGCTCGAATCGAGATTAAGAACGGGCGTCATCCAATTATCGAATGTCATATGCCACACGGCTCATTCGTGCCGAACAGTATTTCCGTAGATAGCGAGGAAATATCCTTTGCTCTTATTACGGGTCCAAATATGGCCGGGAAGTCGACAATCCTGCGCCAGGTTGCACTAATAACGCTAATGGCGCATGCGGGGAGCTTTGTGCCGGCAGAATCCGCTTTGATTGGATTAGTAGACAAGATTTATTGCAGGGTTGGAGCAACCGACAATCTGGCGAGAGGAGAATCCACCTTCCTTGTAGAGATGAATGAGACGGCGAATATCCTTAGGAATGCAAGTAACCGGAGCCTTGTAATAATGGATGAGGTTGGGAGCGGTACCGGAACGGCGGATGGACTGGCCATTGCAAAGGCCGTGTGCGAATATCTCCTCACCCGAATAACGCCAAGGACGCTTTTTGCGACTCATTATCGAGAGTTGACAAAGTTCGAGCATCCGCATTTGATCAATTTTTCAATGGCCGTAGATGAAGAAAATGGACGGCTGGTATTCCCTAAAACCCTTGTGCCGGGTCCGGCGGAAGCCTCTTATGGTATTCATGTCGGCTCTATGGCGGGTCTCCCGGAGTCGGTGGTGGAGAGAGCGCAGGAGTTGCTGCTTTCTCAGGAGGGTGGGAGAAACGAACCGCGCCCATTGGCGAAAACCACGGAGAAGGTTGTGCAGGTTTCACTGTTTGACAGCAGAGAGGCGATACTGGAAAAACTTAGGGATTTGGACATAGACAATTTGACACCCATGGAGTCTTTGCAGATTCTGTCGAAATGGCAGAAAGAATTGGATTTGGCTAATTAGTTTCAAGTATGGGAATCAAGTTCATGGTCATTGCGATTAGTGACTATCGCGAATTGTGCTTGTCCATTATGCGGCGCCGATTCACCCGCTTATTTTGAACCCTGTGCCGACTGCAGCAGCAAGATTTTTCAATTTGATCCGGATGCCTGCGAGTACTGTGGCGTTGATTTAGCCGGAAGCAGCAATCCATGCCTCGAGTGCCGAAGTAATCCTCCCACTCTGGATGCATTTCGAACCCTTGGGGATTGGAGCGGACCCCTGCGTGAATGGCTTTCTGCCTTCAAGTATGGAGGAGATACAAGGATGGCCCGCTGGCTCTCGGACAAGCTTCTTGAAATCTATAACGAGAACTGGACTGGAATTCCCATTGTGCCGGTCCCTCCCCGAAGGGCGCGCATTTTTCACAGTGGAATAGACCCGGTAAATGAGATAGCACGCTGGATGAGAAAGAGGGGAATCAAGATTCTGAGATTGCTAAAACGCAGGGGCAACCAGACTCAGAAGTCTCTGAATCGCTTTGAGCGTTTGCAGGCATCAGCGCTTAAATATGAGCTTAAATCGAAGATTGAGTCCACTGAGATAGTTGTTCTGGACGATGTAAGTACAACAGGCGCAACTCTAAACACATGCGCCGGTGTACTTAAGTCCGCGGGGGCAGAAAGGGTTTATGGACTAGCAGTTTGTAAGGATTGATCCTAAGCCGCTTGACTATTACTTGCCAAGCCTGCTAGAATCGAGTGTTCAGTGTTGCTTCTTCATGAGGTCCCGCTTGGCGGCTTCTTTTTTTAGCTCAGATTCTTAGGTAATTATGCGGACGAAGCCTGAACTGGAAGAGTACATCGTTGAGATTACGAACCGAATGGCATTTACTCTTGTCGAAATGTCCATTGAGCAGCGCAGAAGGGGCGTAAAAGTAAATCTTGTGCTTCACAAGAAAGGAGGAATTAGCCTCAATGACCTCACTAGAGCCCAAAAAATACTTCGTCCGAGGCTTGAAATAGAGTTTGACAGGGAAAATCTTACAGTGGAAATCTCATCGCCTGGCTCATCTCGCGTTATAAAGCATCCTCGTGAATATGAAATTTTCCGTGGAAAACAAGCGAAATTATTGTATGAAGGACGATGGATTAATGGGACGCTCAAGGAAGCCGATAGCTGGAATGTCGTAATTACATCGGAAAACGGTGAACTCGCAATTCCAATAGAACAAATCAAAAAGGCTAAGCTATGCGGCTAGCAGTGAGTGAGGTGTGTTGAAATGTCTTCCGATTTTGCCGACCTGGTAAAAATGATACAATCCGAAAGAGGAATCACCGAAGACTTGGTTTTGACCACAGTCGAGGAATTTTTGATTGCTGCATATAAAAAAACCTTTGGAACATCTGAAAATGCGGTTGTCAAGTTTCTGGAGTCCGGAACTGAGGTTTCAGTCTTTGCAAGAAAGGTCATAGTCGAGAATGATGACCTATACAATCCGGTAACGGAGATTGAACTTTCGGAAGCTCTGGAGCTGAATGAAGACTGTGAAATTGGCGATGAGTTATTGATTGAGATAGATCCCAAGGATTTTGATCGAGGAGCGATTGGAACCGCCAAGCAGAAGGCCTATCAGAGTCTTAGAGAAATTCAAAAAGATACGCTCTACTCCGAATTCAAAGACAAGGTCGGAGAAATGATAATCGGCTATTTCCAGCGCGAGAAGAATGGGACAATTTCTGTAGACCTAGGAAAAATTGAAGGAATACTGCCACGTCGCTTTCAATCGCCAAGGGAAGAATACCATCATGGAGATAGAATCAAGGCAATGATTGCCGAGGTGAAAAAAAATCCCTCGGGACTGGAAATAGTACTCTCTCGCTCTCATGGGGAATTCGTTAAACGAATATTCGAATTGGAAGTGCCGGAGATATACGATGGTACGGTCGAGATATTCAAAATCGTAAGAGAGCCAGGTTTCAGAACCAAGGTGGCGGTATACTCAACTCGTGAGGATGTCGATCCGGTTGGCTCCTGCGTTGGACTTAAGGGTGTTAGAATCCAGGCCATAGTTCGGGAGCTCGAGGGTGAGAAGATAGATATTTTGAAGTATGATAGCGATCCTATAGAATTTATTAGAAATGCACTTGGCTCCGCGGAAGTTCAGGATGTCATGATTCTCGACACCAGCAAAAGGCAGGCGCTCGCAATCGTACCCGAGCAGCAGCTTTCATTGGCAATAGGCAAGCAGGGATTGAATGTTAGATTGGCCAACAGACTAGTCGATTGGAATATTGATGTCAAAACCGAAACACAATTCGCCGAAATGGATATTTCCAAGGAGGTGTCCAGAGTCGCTTCGGATCTATTTAGCGGAATTGATTCCGGCGACGAAGAAATAACAAAGATTAGCAATCTGCCGGGTATTTCCGACCGTCTTGTTTCGGTGCTGAAAGAAAATGGCATCGAACTGATCGAAACACTTGCTAATTTGACTGAGGAAGAACTTGAAGGACTTACGGGCTTAACTCCATCTGATGTTGAACAGATTCAGAAAATCATTAATGATAACGTAGAAATAATAAAAGATGGCGAGGATGGAGTCCAGCAAGTGGGAGGGGTGGCTGATGCAGCCGGAAAAGTGGAGACGGATACTTACGAGTGTCCCGATTGTGCACAACCGATCGCTGCCGATATGTCAACTTGTCCAAATTGCGGCATTGGCTTGAGCTTTGTTGTTGAAGAAGTCAAAGAACAGGAAAACAATTAATGGTGGAAAAGCCAGACAAAAAAAAACCTAAGGCCACTTTGATAAAGCATAAAAAACCACTCCCAAAGCCACCGACACAGGAGAATCTAGCCGACATCGAGAGGAAAAGGGTTCTGGTAGTCAAAAAAAGGGTAGTTGTTGTCAAATCCAAAACCGCTGCCGCCTCGAAAACCAGGGAGACAGGCTCAAATCGCATCAAGGATGCCGGGCTTTCGGACACTCGGAAACTGGCAGTGAAAAAGAGCGAGTTGGACAAAAGAGCCTCGCGGATTCCAGCTGTCGAAAAGGCTTCCCAAAAATCTGCTTTACCCGCCTCGGATGCTTCCGTGAATGGCGAGGCTTTCAAGTTATTGAGTGATATCGGTTCCGCCCCAGAAACTGGAGATTTAGATAGAAACGCGGGCAAGGCAGGAAGGGCTAGAACTGCTGGTGAAAAAAACTCGATCCATGCCTTGAATAAACTTGGCGCTGAGAACCCCGGAATAAGCTCCGAGAAAATAGGATCCGGCAAGGATACGGTGGCATCTCCTCCGCGCGGAGTGGGGAACTTCGGCGGGATACAGACTTATGAATCTAAAAGAGTTGGGGGCAGGGCTGGCATAGTGTCCGGACGGCGTGTAGATGACAACCAACGCCTCCCCCTGCGATCCGAAAATAGATCTTTTAGCCGTAGCGGCTACAATCGTGGTGATTCTAGAGGCGCGGCTCGCCCCAGAAGTCATACTTCAGGCGGAACTCCTGGACGCTCGATCGATCGTAAATATGAGGGTAGGAGGAACTACGGTACGGGGAACCCGAGTCGAACCAGCATTAGACCGGAGGGCGGTGGAGCTGGTAGATCTGCCGGAACAGCTGGCGCTTATGGAAATTCGCCAGCGAGCCTCCCACATTCCAGCCGGGGTAAGATGTTCTACAAGGCCAAGAAAGTCTATGACAAGAACCGCGAAAAGCAGGAGAAGGTTTATCAGTATTCGAAGAAGAAGCAATTAGCTCAGTCCAACCCAGTGCCCAAGGAGATCGATATATTGGAGGTGATAACTGTATCGGAGCTTGCCAGAAAAATGAATCTGAGAGCCTCGGACCTCATCTCGAAGCTGATGGGTATGGGCATGATGGTAACGATTAATCAGCAGATTGACGCGGAAACGGCAACAATCCTGGCGGATGAGTATGGTTGCAAAATCAATATTGTCAGCCTATATGACGAGACAATAATTGCAACCGATTCCGATGACGAAGGGGAGCAAATTCAACGGCCTCCCATTGTCACTGTGATGGGACATGTCGATCATGGCAAGACAAAACTACTCGATGCGATTCGGAGCGCGGATGTTGCATCAGGGGAACATGGAGGCATTACACAGCATATAGGAGCCTACATGGTTCACACGAAAAGAGGGAATATAACCTTTCTCGACACTCCTGGGCATTCGGCGTTCACTATGATGAGAGCTCGGGGAGCTCAAATTACTGATCTGGTAGTTCTGGTTGTGGCCGCAAACGATGGTGTTATGCCGCAAACCGTGGAGGCCATAGATCATGCAAAGGCAGCCAAATCTCCGATAATTATAGCGATTAACAAAATGGATTTGCCCGAAGCAAATCCGGATATGGTGAAGCAGCAGCTATCTGAGTACGATCTGATTCCGGAAGACTGGGGTGGATCCACTCAATTTGTTGAAATATCCGCTTTAAAAAACGAAGGAATCGACAACCTTCTCGATGCCGTGATACTCGTGTCTGAAATGCTTGAATTAAAGGCTAATTGGACTCGAAAAGCCGAGGGGAAGATAATTGAATCCAAGGTGGATCAGGGTAGGGGAGTTGTATCAACAGTGCTAGTGGAGAGCGGAACTCTGCGAGTTGGCGACGCCTTTCTCGCCGGAATATACCATGGGAAAGCGCGGGCCATGTTCAACGACAAGGGGCTGCCTCTCAAAGAGGCCACGCCATCCATGCCAGTTGAAATCCTCGGATTTTCTGGAATTCCGGATGCGGGCGATCCTTTTCAGGTAACGGAAAATGAGAAGGAAGCTCGTCAATACGGCGGCAAGCGGCAAGAACTCAAAAAAATGGAAAACGCCAAGAATGTAAAAAAGATAACTCTTGATAACCTATACGATTCAATACATGACGGCGGCGTCCAAGAACTCCGCATAATTATCAAAGGAGATGTGCATGGCTCGGTTGAAGCATTGCAGAACACGCTGGAGGAATTGAGTACCGATGAGATACGACTGGTCTGCATCCGTGCCGCTGCCGGTGCAATCCTCGAAGACGACGTAAACCTTGCGGCTGTCTCGGATGCCATTATTATCGGTTTTCATGTAAAACCGACGGCCAAGGCGCTCACGATAGCTGAGCGGGAGAAGATAGAAATCCGAAAATACAACGTTATCTACGATGCAGTGGAAGATATCAAAAATGCCATGGAAGGTATGCTGACTCCTGATATAAAGGAGCGTCTAGTTGGCCGGATTGTGATTCGAGAGGTTTTCAAGGTTCCCAGGATTGGAACCATCGCCGGTTGCCTGGTTATGTCCGGTAGCGTGAATAGAAAAAGTCAAGTGCACCTTGTCCGCAATGGTGCCGTGCTGCATACTGGTGGAATTGCCTCTTTACGCCGTTTCAAGGAGGACGCGAAAGAGGTGAAGGAAGGATATGAGTGCGGTATAGGACTTGAAGGTTATTCCGATATACAGGTAGGCGATACCATAGAGGTTTTCGAGATAGCGGAGATAGCCAAGAAACTGGGGGATTCGGCAAGCGATGAATGATATTCGTCTAAGAAGGGTGGAAAGCTTGATCCGTGAGAAAGTGAGTTCCTTGATTATTTCAGGAGATGTGAAGGATCCTAGAGTTGATTCCACTGTGGCGCTCACTCGGATCAAGGTTGCGAGAAATTTGACATCCGCCCGGGTTTGGGTAAGCTCCTTTGGAGGCGAGCAAGCAACTCAGAGAGCGGTTATCGGACTAAACAATGCGGCAGGATTCATTCAATCAAGGATTGGTAAGGAAATTCATATGAGGAACACCCCAAAACTTCACTTTACGTCGGATGATTCGATTCGAGAGGGCCTTACAGTCAGCAAGCTCATAGATAAGGCAATTTCAATAGATAGTCAGGTTTGCTAGCTCAGTTGCATCCAAATTCCAGAATTTTCTTTTTAGAAAAACCAGCCGGCATTTCGAGTTTCATGGCGCTCGATAAGCTCAAGCGAACACTTGGAACAGCAAGGGTTGGACATGCCGGCACCTTGGATCCCTTTGCGACAGGCCTTCTTATCGCTCTTTCAGGCAAGTTGACCAAGACGGCATACTTGTTCTCCAAAATGGATAAGGTCTACGAGGCTGCTATCCGCTTTGGGGTCGAAACCAATACGCTCGATGTTGAAGGAGAAGTAGTTGCCGAGGCTCCACTGCCCGACTATCACTCTATCGAGAGAGCCGCAGAGAACTTCACCGGGAGTATAACACAGACGCCGCCGGCATTCTCGGCAATAAAAATCAACGGCGATAGATCCTACAAACTGGCGCGCAAAGGATTGACAATCGAAATTCCAAAGAGAACCGTCCAGATTCATTCATTTAGAATTCTAAGTTGGATCCCTCCGGATCTTCGAGTCCATATAAGCTGTTCTTCGGGAACCTATATTCGATCCCTGAGCAGAGATCTCGGCATCGCCTGCGGCAGTAGGGCCTTTTGCTACTCTCTAAGGCGTGTTTCAATTGGACCATTTCCGGTTCGAGATGCGATTAAGCCAGATCAAATTGTCGAATCGAATGGATATGGCCCCATAGAGATTGCACGGATTGCTAAAATCCCAATCGTATCGTTTTCGGATGAGATGGCCAGTAAACTGAGAAAGGGAGTGCCTCTGAATCGGCTCGAACGATGGCTTCCGAAAATCAAATCGCCGACGCTGTGTATGAGTTCCGATGAAAAAGCGCTTGCGATGTTGGATATCAAGGAGGGACGATTGGTCTATCGCATTGTATTTTAGCGCATTGGTCCGATTGGAACCGCTGGCTCGATAAGCTCTGTCGCCTTGACTAAGGCGTCTATAAATGTCATTTTGATTCAGGCCATTTGATGAGAAATCTCGGGTTTTGAGCTTTCAATGAAGCTGGCTATAATCGATATCCTCGGTGTTGAACACCGGTATCGAAATTTCGATCGCGTATGTTCGGTCGGCAAGTGGTATTCTTGCCATAAGCAATTCAACATCGAGGTGAGGAATATATGCCTCTCACAAGGGACGATAAAACTGCCATAATAACGGATTTCGGAAAAGACAAGAAGAATTCCGGCTCCGCCAAGGTGCAAATTGCGCTTATAACAAAGCGCATTGAAGATTTGCAAGTTCACTTCAGCAGCCACAAGAAGGATCATGCCTCTAGGCGCGGCCTTCTAAAAATGGTTGGTCGGCGTAGACGGCTTCTTCGCTATCTCAAGCGAACCGATCTTGAGGACTATAGAACACTTATAGCCAAACTTGGATTAAGGAAGTAGGGTGGGGTATATGCATACATCAAGTTTTCGGATCGGAGATGAAGATTTGATTCTCGAGACGGGGAAAATAGCAAAACAGGCAAACGGTTCTGTTCTAGCCCGCTACGGTGGTTCGGCTGTGCTTGCCACGGCATGCTGCAGCGCCGAAACGATTGAGGGCTTGGATTATGTGCCGCTGATGGTTGATTACAATGAGCGTTATTATTCCGCCGGGAAAATTCCCGGAGGTTTTATAAAGCGTGAAACCCGTCCTAAAGACAAGGAAATATTGGTTTCCAGGCTGATTGACCGGCCCATGAGACCCCTCTTTGATAAGAGATTCGGTCGGGATATCCAAATCATACCTATGACCATATCGACCGACCAGATTCATACGCCGGATATACTAGGCATGATGGCAGCCTTCGCCTCGGTAGAGGTGTCGAACATACCATTCAACGGCCCTTTGGCGGCGATAAGAATCGGTTCTATAGACAATGAGCTTATCGTAAATCCTACATTCCAGCAAATTGAGGAATCTGAGCTCGATATTGTAATTGCCGGGAACAATAACGGAATAGTAATGGTTGAAGGCGGCGGCGACCAAATTTCGGAGCGACTGGTGCTTGAAGCACTCGAACACGCCGAAAATGTGTTGAAAGAACTCTGTAAATATGTATCAGATTTCGCGGCTGTAGCGGGTAAAAAGAAACTCCCAATTCCAGATGAACTCGCTCCCCTTGATTTCGAGGATGAGGTTGAAAAGGCAGCAGGGCCTATGTTCGAGGATGTAATCTTTCTCTCGGACAAATCTACCCGTTCAAGCGCGGCAAAAGGCGTTAAAGAAAGGCTCACTGGTCTATTTGCTAATGGAATAGAGGCTTATGGCGAAAATGGCAAGGCCGTTTTCGATGCCTTAGTCGACAAGATTCATTCTGGTGTTATGCGGCAATCCATAGTAAGGGATCGGAGAAGATGTGATGGACGTTCACCCTCCGAAATTCGTCCTATAAGCGCCGAAGTGGGGCTTCTGCCAAGGGCCCATGGCTCGGCGCTTTTTACCCGGGGGGAAACTCAATCAATCGGAGTGGCGACGCTTGGCAGTACTTATGATGAGCAAATATTTGATGATATAGATGGTGATAGGCGATCGCGTTTCATGTTGCATTACAATTTCCCACCTTATTCGGTGGGCGAAACAGGTCGAACCGGAACGGGACGCCGCGAAGTTGGACATGGGCACCTAGCGCAAAGAGCGATTGAACCGGTTCTTCCCGAGAAGGAGGAATTTCCCTATACAGTGCGGATTGTATCGGAAATCACCGAGTCCAATGGATCATCGTCAATGGCGACAGTCTGTAGTGGAACCATGTGCCTCCTTGCGGCTGGTGTTCCTATCAAGGCTCCAGTAGCGGGTATTGCCATGGGATTGATTCAGGAGAATGGGGAAAACGTTGTCCTTTCGGATATCCTCGGCGAGGAGGATCATATGGGCGACATGGATTTCAAAGTTACGGGGAGTGAAGCCGGCATCACTGCCTTTCAGATGGATATAAAAGTATCCGGAATAGGCGTAGATGTTATAAGAGACGCATTGGAGCAAGCACGTGAGGGCCGCCTACATGTTTTGAAAGAAATGTTTAAAACCATCTCTAAACCGTCCGAGAGAATCAGTGAATACGCCCCAATCGTTCTTACTCATAACATCGACATTGATAAGATTGGAACGGTTATCGGCCCCGGTGGCCAGAATATTCGCAGCATCAGCGAGACATCAGGGGCAAGGGTAAATGTTGATGATCAGGGTGCAATCACGATATTTGCAAGGGACGGAAGAAGAAGCGCGGAAACTGCTCTGAATATGGTTAAGGCGCTCGTAGAAGAACCTGAGCTTGGCAAAATCTATAATGGAACCGTTAAAAGAATCGTAGATTTTGGCGCCTTCATCGAAATACTTCCCGGGAAAGAGGGGCTTTGCCATATTTCCAAACTAACCAGGAAGCGTGTCAGTTCCGTCGAGAATGTTGTAAAAGAAGGGCAGCGGGTTAACGTTAGGCTTATCGATGTAGACCGCATGGGGCGATTCAATCTTAGCATCGTGGATGCTGACAATCCGAACTGGAAACCTCTAGCTGCTAGCTCTCGAACTCAATCCCCTCCGCCTAGGAGACCTAGACGTTAGGCGGCTAGGTGTATTTTCCCAACTGACCAGTTGGGAGCGAGTCTTATTTTCAGGGGAAGGCTTTGACTGAAGCTGACAATCCGGTTGTTGAGTTTACCGGCAATACCAGGTTTATTCCGAGCTATGCCACTCCATCCGCCGCGGGCGCCGACTTAAAAGCCGACTTAGCCTCGCCCATTTCTCTAGCTCCCGGGGACCGCTATCTAATACCAACGGGCATATCTATTGCAATTCCTGCCGGTTGGGAAGGGCAGCTTAGACCACGATCGGGTCTATCGATCAATAAGGGCCTTACCCTGTTAAACAGTCCAGGAACAATTGATTCAGACTACCGAGGGGAGCTCAAGATTATCCTTATCAATCTGGGTAGAAAAGCTGCTGTTGTTGAGCCTGGAGAGCGAGTAGCTCAATTAATTATTGGCAGAGCGGTAAATGCGGATTTCAAACTGGTTGAGAAACTCCCACCCAGCAATCGCGGTGCTGCCGGCTTCGGATCCACCGGAAGATGAATTCGAATCGCCTGTTTGATACATGTCGTTCTGCCTGTGTTTTTCTTACCGCGTTTCCCTTTCTGCTATTCCTTTCTTGTAGCACATCAAAAAAAAGTAATACAGTAATCGCGAATTCGGTCGATGAAATTCACCGTGATAAGGAATCCGTTGTGAATACGAATAGCGCCGACTCGTCGGTGGAAACCTCAGCGTTATTGATGGAAATAGACTCCTTGTGGGAAGCGAACAACAAGGAAGAATCAAGGCGGCTCTTTGCTGAGGTTGACAAAGAAGGATTATCACCTGGATGGGAAACTTCGCGATGGACGTATTTGCGCGGACTTCTGTTTACTGAAAAATGGTCTGCATCGGAACTGGGTTTAGCGGAGGGGAATATCTCCGCGCTGCTCGCTGATCGTGACGATGTTTGGATTGGCACGTGGACCGGAGGTATAACCCGATTATCGGATCCTCTGCAAAATCACACGCTGAGGGATGCAGGCCTGCCAAGCCTGTCAATACGGACAGTTAATCGAATTAGGAGATATAAGACCTCGATTTGGGTTGTGAGATATGGCGCTTTGGAGAAATATGACACCAGATCTGGAACTTGGGAGCTGGTGAACGATTTGCCGGTTAATGAGCGCTTACAGGATCTGTGCATTCTGGATGACAAAACTTATCTTGGCACGCTCGGAAAGGGACTCTGGGTGAAAGAAGGAAATGAATGGAGTATCATATCTAAACCAGGTAAATTTATAACAAAACTTGAATTAGGAAACGATGGGGAACTCATTGTCGCTACAATGAACAGGGGATTATTCCTGCATAATCCTAGGGAAAATACTTGGATCCGACCTCCTTCGAATTTACTCGGGGAGGCAAATGTAACTTCTGTTTTAAGATCCGCTAACCTGATTATTGGAGGAACCTTTGGCGACGGTGGGTTCATCTGGAACACGAAGTCTTCGGAAGTGCTGTGGTTAGGTTTGGAGGAACTTGGAGACCTCTGGGTTCTATCGGTAGCCGAACTGAATGGTTTTCTGCTCTTCGGCACCTTTGGTTCAGGTTTGAACCGCCTAGATCTGATCAATGGCGCTTGGGATAGAATGAGTATTGAAGAGGGCTTGCCATCCACCGATGTAACCAGCCTATCTATTGATGCCGAAAGAAATGTATGGGTTGGAACCCTGGGCGGAGGCGTTGCCAAAATATCTAGCTATATCTATGGCGTTCGGTAAGCATCCCACTCTCAGTCGATATATTGCATCCGAATTTCTATTCTCCTTCTTTGTCAGTTTTCAATTTTTTTTCTTGGTTTTCTTTTTCAATCAACTTCTGTTGATGGCGCAGGAGATACTAGCAAAGGGGATACCGGTGGGCTCGGTGCTGCTGCTAATTCTGTATTCCATTCCCTCTTTCATAACCCTATCGGCTCCATTTGCAACAATGACGGCGGCTCTAATGGCCTACGGTCGATTTTCCTCCGATAACGAGATTTTAGCCATGAGGAGCGCCGGATTTAGAAAGTTTGCAATTTTTCAACCTGTTTTGATTCTAGGTACTATCATTGCTATTGCATCGCTAGGAGTAAATGATATTTTTCTTCCGGCTGGCACAAAGGCCTTTCATCAATTATGGTTGGAACTCATCCTGAAGCACCCGGGCTTGGAACTGGGAGAATACTCGATTCGCAGAATTCGCGATACAATCTTTATCACAGGTGCGATTGACGAAACCGGCATCCATCCTATGATAATAGTGGAGAGAGATAATTCGGGGAATCTCAACTCCATTATTGCGCGTTTGGCGTCGCCTGCGATCAAGGGTAATAAGGATGGATTCCCCGGCTTTAGAATGCACAATGTCTTATCGCTCATCCCTAATTCAATCAGAAGCGATGAATGGACCTGGAGCCGGGCCCGTTACATGGATTACCGTATTCTAAGTGATTCATTGACGATTAGTGATCAGTATGAGAATCCGGCATACATGCGTATTCTAGAAGTTCGGAGAGTTATCAGCGAAAAATCCAAAAATCAGAGAAAGCGCTTAGAAGAAGAGGTGGCCCAGATTGAGCGAAAAAAGTACGAGCTATCTCTGGAATATTATGATTTGGCTAGAGGTAGGGCCAGCGTATTAGAAAATGCCAAGTTCAATATAGCCGATAGTTATTCGGGTATGGAGGGGCTTATAGCGGGGTTGCCTGTAGATCACTCACTGCAAATTTGGAAGCTGGAATACTATCAGAAATTCGCCATACCCTTTTCTTCCCTGCCATTTGTTTTTCTTTCTTTTCCCCTGGGCTTGCTGGCAAGGAGAAGTGGTAGGGCCGTGGGATTTTTTATTGGTTTGATGCTAACAACTCTTTATTGGAGCCTACTTGTACTAGGACGATCTTTGGGATTGAGGGCTGGCGCTTCGCCCTTCCTTGTGATGATAGTGCCTGTGATTGTGCTGCTTATAATAGGAGTAGGCTTTTATTTGTATCGGGTGAAGTCTTGAGGTTGTTTCGGAAACTATTGCTTCTAGAATTTTTTCCCTTTTTGATTCTGGGGGTTCTTTTCTTCACTCTAATACTGGTACTTGCGGATATTTTTGCCAATCTCTGGCAGTATCTCAATCTTGAAGTGCCATTCGGTCAGGCTATCCGAATAAGTCTTATGTATGGCCCAAGGGCTTTGATATTTGCAATACCTATCGGTGCTATGTTCGCAGCTGCCTTTGCGTTTGGCAACCTTGGCGCAAGAAACGAGCTAATTGCAATATTTGGATCGGGGGTTCCGCTAGTTAGATTTGCTTCGCCCATGCTGGCGCTAGCCGCCATCCTGAGTGTGGGAGTTTTCATATTGGAGGATCGTGTTGCAATACCAATCACTAAGAAAAGCAATACAATCTCCAATGAGCTCCTCGGAATACAAGATTCGAAAAGCCGTGCGAATGCTGTTGCCATATCCATGGAAGGACGAGTTATCTATGTTGCGGATTACTATGACGATTCAACTTCCACGCTTTCTACTTTGACTGTCATTATATTGAACGAGGATTACGAGTTCCTTAAGCGAATAGACGCGCAAAATGCGGTTTGGGATGAATCAGGACTATGGCAACTTGAAGGATGTAGAATCTATACCTACGGTGAAAATGGCGAGATACTGCAAATTTCGGAAGAAAGGCACAGCGAGGAGCTAATTAGCGAGAATCCGGATACTTTTCGTCTTGATACAAGGAAAATCGAAGAGATGACTGGAAAGGAGGCGCGGGCATGGATAGCAATACAGAAGAGGGCGGGATTGCCCTACAAGGCACACCAGGCTAAGTATTATCAGCGTTTTTCAATGGCGCTCACACCCTTTCTAGTTGTATTATTCGCCGGCGCTCTTGGCGGTAAATTTCGACGCAATATCCTACTTCTTAGTTTGCTTGCTAGCCTTGTGCTTTCTTCCGCATGGTATATAGTGCGCATGATATCAACTCTGCTATCCGAGCTAGGCATTCTCTCGCCGATAACGGGAAGCGTTATTCCCTACCTGGGCTTCTTAGCTTTTGGCGCGTGGATGTTCAAGCATGCAAAAACTTAGAAGCAGAGATGTTGGAGATAGTAGCAAACGACGAGCATTGCTCGGCTAGAACCGGAACGCTTCACCTTCTAAGAGGCGATGTAGCTATTCCGGCTTTTTTACCTGTTGGCACCAACGGTACGGTTAAGGCAATTCAACACAGTGCTCTCCGCCGCATTGGCTATTCGCTCATTCTGGGCAATGCCTACCACCTGTATCTGAGGCCGGGTATACGAGTCATAGAAAAATACGGGGGTTTGCACAATTTCTCATCGTGGGATGGAAGCATACTCACTGATTCAGGCGGATTTCAGGTGTTTTCTCTCGCATCGTTTAGGAGAATCTCAGTAGATGGCATCCTATTCAACTCCCATATTGACGGTTCTAGGCATTTCTTAACGCCAGAGTCCGTTGTGGATATGCAAGTTGCCCTTGGAAGTGATATTCAGATGCAACTCGATGTCTGCACAGCCTTAGGTATAAGTGTAGATGAGGCGCGTGAAGCTGCCGAGCTTACAGCTCTTTGGGCCAAGCGTGCAAAAAAACGCTATCTCGAGCACCCAGAAGCATCCAGGGGTTATCTATTCGGGATTGTCCAGGGGAATTTTTTCAAGGAAATACGAGCATTGAGCTCGTCGCTTCTATCGGAGTTGGACCTCCCCGGCTATGCAATCGGCGGTCTGTCGGTTGGCGAGAAATCCGAGGTTTTCAGGGAATTTCTCAGATATACGGCCCCGATGCTGCCCAATGATAAACCTAGGTATATAATGGGAATAGGCACACCTGAGTATATGCTGGAATCAATAGAGGCGGGAATCGATCTCTTTGACTGCGTCTATCCGACAAGAATTGCCAGAAATGGCACTTGCTTCACTCCCTTTGGCATGATCAATCTCAAGAACTCACAATTCAAAGACGATATCCGGCCCATCGATTCGGAATGCATATGTCCTGCCTGTATGCATTACAGCCGAGGTTATTTGAGACATCTGTTTGTGGCAAAGGAAATCCTGGGTCCGATGCTGCTTACTCATCACAATCTGCAGTTTATATTCACGATGATGAAAGAAGCGCGTAAGGCAATAAGAAATAACGCCTTTCTAGGTTTTAAGAGCGCATTTCTTGAGAGGTTCGGAGCAGTTGATAAGTAATACGAGCAATCGGCGCAGCGCATATTCCGCGTTTGTAATAATGGGATGCACGCTGATTAGCAGGATTCTAGGCTTTGTTCGCACAGCGACAATAGGCGCCTTATTTGGCGCAGGTGGCGCGGCTGACGTTATCAATTTGGTATTCAATATTCCCAATAATCTGAGGAAGCTTCTGGCTGAAGGAGCTTTGACCACTGCATTCGTACCCGAACTATCTCGCGAACTTGTCTTGGATGAATCGGGCTTGCGGGCTAGGCGGCTGAGCAAAACCATAATAGGGTTCCAGATAATCATCATTGCCCCTATATTGCTTGTATCGCTTCTATTCCCTGAGCAGGTTCTATTCATCTTTGAGAAATTCAGCGATCCGTACAAGAAGGAATTGAGCGTAGTGCTGCTTCGCTGGATGATGCCCTATATATTGCTTGTTTCACTCAGTGCTATTATGATGGCTGTTCATAATAGCCATTATCGATTCCTTATCCCGGCTCTCACTCCAATAGTTTTTTCGATTTGTGTGATACTCTTTCTGCTCTTAGGGCAACCGAGATGGGGAATGGTTTCGATTGGTATAGGTGTGCTGGCTGGCGGTTTGGCACAGATATTCGTGCAGTATCCAAGTTTTAGAAGAATGGGATATCGATTGGCTCCATCATTCGATTTCAACAATTATTCGCTAAAAAGAGTTTTACTGAAATGGCTTCCAATGCTGCTAACCTCCTCTCTATTTGTAATAAACAGCCACATAGCGATGCTGCTGGCATCAACTCTTCCCGATGGGAACACCTCTTCGCTTACTTATGCGATTGTTTTTTTTCAACTTCCCTTTGGCATATTTTCCGCATCGATTGCAACTGTTCTATATCCCAAAATGAGTCGATGCGTGGCGCTCAACGACAATAAGGGCCTAGTAGATTGCCTGAGTTTTGGATATCGGAACCTTTGGGCCCTTCTAGTTCCTTCAGCCATGATTCTGGTGCTACTTGGGGAGCCCATAGTCGCCATTGCCTTTCAAAGACGCGCCTTTACGCTTGAAGATTCGGTTGCAACCGCCAATGTGCTTGCCGCGTACTCGGTGGGAATGCCTTTTATTGGTCTTTTCAATATCACCCAAAGAGGGCTGTATGCCTTAGGTGAGATTCGGCGATCTTTTTTCTGCGCCTTGCTAACAGTATTCATTGATATAGTTCTATCGCTGATATTCATTTTTGGGAGCGGCGGAAACAGCGTTTCATTGGCATGGGCCAATTCCATAGCCTTTACGGCCGGTTCTATTCTACAGTACATCCTTATTCGGCAGGTGAGCAAATTCAGGTTAACAGGAGGAGTATGGGCAACCTTTGGAAAGATTCTAGCCGGAAACACGGTTGGGGCGCTAGTAATTTTGGGTTTTTATCAAGTTTTCGGAAGGAACTGGTGGTTATCTGGAGTTAGCTGGACTGGTTTTGGATTGCTAGCGCTAATTGCCTTCGTGAGTTCTGCAATCATAGTTTTCTCCTATGCTTTGATGAAAGTTGAAACTGCATCACTAGTTCTTGCTTGGATAAGGGGAGACCGGCAATGACAAATAAACCAGCGATAGTTCTCTTTTTCTTGGGATTTTTTGCTTCACAGGAATTATTCAGTCAGGCAGAAGAGGGGGCAAGCGATTCGAATAAACCGCCAAGCAATGCAGACGTGAATCTTCCAATGGAGGTGGATGGTGAAACGGTAGACCACCGAAAGAATGTTCTTTTAAACGGAATCGATAGCGAGGTAGCGGCAATACTGACGGAGCTAAAGAAAGAAGAGAATGAGAGTTACAACGATCTACTCAAGGATATATTGTTGGAAACTCGAAGCTCGTCGATTGCCGCTGGGATATATGGATTATGGGAGACTACATCCTATGAGGCCGGACTTGACCCTGCAAAAAATGAACTGCTCAAGGTTGTAGACGACGCCGAATTTGAAGCCACTACGGTTCAGGCGGCAATGTCGTACCTGGCGAAATTGAAGCATTCGGAATCACAGGATTTGCTGATTGAAATTGCGAATAATCGAGATTCGGAAATCGCTACCTTCGCCATAAGAGCCATAGGACGCATGGGCGGAATAATAGATACAACGAAAATCGAATGGCTTCTGGACAGGTTAGAAACGGAGGATCCCTTTGCTGAGGAAGATCTCGTAGCGGCGCTTATAGTAACGCTTGGAGAAGTACGCTATGAACCGGCTGCGAAAGAACTTGTTGTGATAGCTGATGATGCGGGCACTCCTGCCATCCATCGCAGATTCGCGTGCATTTCGGTTGGAAAGATTGGGCGAGCTGAGGATTATGAGGTTATCGAGAGCATTTACTATGAGGCCGATAACGCGAATTTGCGCTCGTATGCCCTGGCTGGACTCGCTGAATTCCCAAATCAGGATATAACCCCCATCCTAGTTCAAGCGCTTAAGCGTGATTCTTTTTGGCGTATAAGGACGACTGCGGCTGAAAAGCTCGCCGAGTCGGATTCGCCTGAGGTTCATAAGCTACTACGCTACAAAATAGCCAACGATCCGGTGAAACAAGTGCGTATCGCATCGATTCGAGCGTTGAGCAAATCTTCCGACCAAGGTGATTGGAATTTCCTAATTGAATATCTTACAAATGACAAGAATCCTTCTGACATTCGATTGGCCAGCCTCAAAGCGCTCATTGAGAATAAGATACCCGGTACTAGCGAGGCAATTCTCTCCATCATGGATAAATTGTGGAAGAAAGACGAGGGACGTTTTCTCGAGTTCACCTGTCTCGAGCTTTCAAAAACAGAATGGGCGGCCCTCGCACCGATTTATGAACGGATGCTCGATAACGAGAATTGGATAATCCAGGTATATGGAATTCGAGGAATCCGCCGAAACAATATCGCATCGCTGACTAGCAGGATAGACAATCTCGATAGCGAGGGCGCCGACGAGCGGGTGCTGCGAGAGGTAGAAATCGGCAGATAACAATCACCTAGGGAGGCCGCATAGAGGCAAAAAACGCATAAGATTCCAATTTTTAGATGAGGGATGAGGCTTCTCAGCCTTCATACAAACAACGAATCGAACGATTCCGGAAGAATTCCAGCCATGAGGCATTGGGTCGCACATCGGTGATAACTTGGTGAAAATCATCCCAATAGCCAATATTCGAGAATGAGGTTCTGTCGAATTTGCTGCCATCAATGGCAAGAACATGGACTTGCGATTGTCGGAGCATAGCCTTTCGAATTTCCGCTTCCTGCTCGTTAGCGTCGGTGATTCCGGTAACTCGATCGGCGCCATCACAGCAAATAAACGCGATGTCGGCATGATAAGCTTCGATTGTGGCCACGGTCGAATGCCCGACAAAGGTTTTTGTTCTTTTCCGCATCGTTCCGCCAACACCAATGAATTTGATATCGCTTGATTTGGCAAAGATATCGGCAACCTCCGTGGAATTTGAAATCACAATCAGATCACTCAGATCGCAGAGAGCCTTGGCAATCTGCCAGGCTGTAGTGCTGCCGTCCAAGAACACTGTATTGCCCTCATTCACACTGCCCTTGCAAATGGACGCAATTTTCTTTTTGGCGCTGATGTTCATTATCTTTCTAGTATCTACCGGCAGTACGCGATGCATGCTGTCCGGTATGCAGGCCCCACCGTAAATCTTCTCTATCAGCCCTTCCCCGGCCATTTTGGCGAGATCGCGCCGAATGGTCTCCTCTCCTATTCCGTATAGCTTGGCGAGTTCCGATACCTTCGCACTTCCTTTCTCAAGGAGTAAGCGATGAATCAAGTCGCGCCTTTCAACACCGAGCATACTCCAGCCTCTCGAATCAGATTTCTCAAATTCTCGCTATATGGCGCCGTTAAGATACTTTTTTCTGTAATAATTCCTGTTACATACTTGGCCGGTGTAACATCAAATGCCGGATTCCAAACATTGACATTATCAGGACCGGTTTGCCTGGCTCCAAAATTTGTTACTTCTTCGGGGCTACGTTCCTCAATAGGTATTGCGCTACCTCTCGCCGTGTCGAGATCGATTGTCGATGAGGGACACGCGACATAAAATGGAATATCAAAGTGCTTGGCGAGTATGGCCAAACCGTATGTGCCTATTTTGTTCGCCACATCCCCATTCGCCGCAACCCGATCTGCGCCAACGATAAGCAGATCTACCTTGCCCGACGCCATCAGGCTCGCTGCCATATTGTCGCAGATTAGAGTTACATCGATTCCAGCCCGGAGAAGTTCCCAGCTGGTTAGCCGGGAACCCTGTAGGAGAGGGCGGGTTTCACCGGCATAAACCCGAAATGAAACACCTTGTTGGTGGGCCAGATACATAGGCGCCGTAGCGGTGCCGAGCGCCGAGGTGGCCAGTCCGCCGGCATTGCAGTGGGTTTGAACGCCCATGCCATTCTCTATCAACGGACGTCCGACTTCTCCGATTGCCCTGCAGAGTTCTTGATCCTCTTGGTGGATGGTCTCCGCCTCCTTTTTAAGTCTTTCAATTACTTGAAGCGTGTTTGAACCCGATAGAACCGACGATTCGGCGGCCGCGATCATTCGCTTCAAGCCCCAGGACAGGTTGACAGCCGTAGGACGAGAACTGCTTAGATAGATAGCCAGCCCCCGCAGTTTTTCCATAAATTCTTTGATGGGAAGACCTAAATGACTGCGGGCGCCGATATACAAACCATAGGCGCCGGCTACACCGATTGCCGGAGCGCCGCGAACTTTGAGTTGCTTAATGGAACTCCAAACCTGCTCTATGGTAATTTGCTCTTCCCGTACCATATTCACGGGAAGCAGGGTTTGATCAAGGAAGTAGAGACGGCCGTTCTCCCAGTAAACAGATAGAATTTCCGAATTTTCGCCTATAGGATGTGAATTACTCATCAGTTATTTCAGTCCTTGCAGATTTCAAATAGGCGACGCTGACATTCGACGGCCTTGCCACGCACCTCTTCATAACCCGGAACTACGCCGTTTTCCATCAGAATACGCCCCGCGGATATCAACGCCTTGACATTGCCAGAATTTGCCGAATATACCAGTGAAGAACTGAGATTCCAGAGCGGGGTTAGCTGGGGACTGCTGATGTCGAGCAGCATTATATCGGCTTCCTTTCCGACTTCGATTGCTCCGCCACCGGTAGAGAAGTACTCTGCCCCCGCGGTGCTGGCGATACTTAGAATTTCCTCAGCCGGCATTGATGCTGCGTCTCTTGCTGCGATTTTTTGCAGCAATGCCGCGATTTTCATTTCTTCCAGCATATCCAGGTTATTGTTAGAGGCCGCGCCGTCGGTGCCAAGGAGTATCCGGATGTTTTTGTTCTTCAATCTTCTATAGGGAAAGATACCGGATCCGAGTTTCATATTCGACACTGGATTATGAATAACAGTAACTCCAAATTCGGCAAGAATGTCGATGTCGGTATCGCTCAGGTGAATTGTATGAGCGGCAAGCACCCGATCGCTTAATAGCCCAATATCTCTAAGATACTCAACAGGACTTCGGCCCTCATGATCCCTGATGCAGTCTTCAACTTCCTTCTGGGTTTCCGACAAGTGAATGTGAATTTTCAATCCGGCTTCTTTTGCGAAATCCCTTACCCACTCAATAGATTCCCGGCTATCGGAGTAAATGGAATGAAGCGCAACGCCCAAATCAACTCCCCTAGGTGGCGAGGCTTCGGCAAAGAACCTAGCACAATCATCCCACATGGTTTTACCGACCTCTGGATCCATCCCGTCAATAATGGGGTAGTGAATCATGCCCTTTAACGGAAAGTCCTCCAATGCCCTAAGAGCAATACGAGGATGCACATACATCTCGTTGAAGAACCCCGTGCCGCCGTAAATCATCTCAACTATGGCCAGGCGGTTTCCCCAGTAGAAATCTTCATCGGTGAACTGCCGCTCTAAAGGCCACATGCGGGAGCTTAGCCATTCGTGCAGGGGAAGGTCGTCACCAAAGCCGCGCAGGAGAACCATCGGGGAATGCGTGTGGGCATTTACCATCGATGGAAGGGCCGCGGTCCCCTGCCCATCAAGAATGCGGGCATCGGAAAAGGTTTCTGCCAGGTTTTTTCCGACATCGCGAATTTTTGTTCCCTCGATCACTATGTCCTGGGGCCTATTGTTCAAAAGCGTATTACGGATAACAGTCTTCATGATTTTGTGCCTCCTCGAGAAAATCCAGCTGGAAGAAGGCGTAGAAACTCTTTGATTAAGGCCTTGAAATCGGTACTCGCAATGGCTCCGGTTTCAACCACCTCTTCAGCCGTGATGGGCTGATTGAGGATGCCGGCTGCCATATTGGATATACACGAAATTCCAGCCGTCTGTATTCCGCAATGCGCGGCGATAATGGCCTCGGGAACCGTGGACATTCCCACCGCGTCGCCACCGATTATAGAGGCCATTCGAATCTCTGCCGGCGTTTCGAAAGATGGCCCGGTGAACCAGATGTACACCCCTTCTTGCAGTGGGATGCCTCGATTCGCCGCCGCATTCCTAAGGATTTGATTCAGCTCCCCAGACCAGCACTCACTCATATCAGGAAATCGTGGTCCGAATTCCTCATCATTCTTTCCTATCAGAGGATTTTGTCCGGTGAAATTGATATGATCGGTAATCAGCATCAAGTTTCCGACGGAGAATGACCGATTGACAGCCCCCGCTGCATTGGTTAGAAGCAGTCGCGGACAGCCTAGAACCTTGAGAAGGTGGATCGGACGAACAATTCGCGCCATCTCATAGCCCTCGTAGTAATGAAAACGACCCATCAAAACCATTATTCGATGACCTTCCAGTTCGCCGATCACCATCTGAGATACATGGCCAGGAGCCGTGGAAGTGGGGAAGCTAGGCAAATCTTCGTAGGGAATGGAAATAGCTCCCTCCAATTCTTCGGCCAATGAACCCAGGCCCGAACCCAGAATCAGCGCAATGTCCGGGGTTTTGCCTCCACGAGTCTCGATTATTCTGCCAGCCTCCCTCAATTCCTTATTCATGAGTTTCCTTCTCGAACTTCAACGTCCCCGTGGCCGGCCGGATTCGGCGGCCATGGGACGCGCGTTACTACATTCCGGCATCTGCCCGATTCTGCGGGATAAGCACAGAACCAGAAAGAATGCCGCTCTTGGCCTGCTCCACGGCATCAACCACATCAGAGGGGACAATGGAATCGAATCCATGGAATGGCGCGAGTGCGATGGCTCCCTCGGCGATTCCGAAAACGGCGTTTCCACCGCCTTTGAAAGCTCCATTGACATAATCAAGCGTAGTAAGATACGTGGCCTGTGTGGTGCCCTTCATAGCCGAGGTAAGGGTATAGTTCGGCGCAAAGCGATTTTGATCGACATCCGCGCCCATAACAAGAATGTCCTTTTCCTCTGCGGCGGTGAAGATTCCCATGCCGGTCAATCCGGCAAATTGAATAACAATGTCGGCTCCCTGCTCAGCCAAGGCAATAGTCGCTTCCTTTCCCTTGGCCTGATCGGTAAAGGTTCCGGTTACCACAGAAAGCACTTTGACGCTAGGATTCACAGATTTGGCGCCTTCTGCAAAACCGACGAAGTATCGTTCTACCGGTGGTATGTCCATACCCAGAACGGCTCCAATCACATTTTCGTTATTGAGTTTTTCAGAGCGATCGGCATATTTTTGGGTCATCAGGCCGGCAACGACACCCGCAAGATATCCGGACTCATGCTCTTTCCAGTTGATGCCGAGCACATTGGAGGGGACAACATCCGGAGGATAGAACAGATCGATGCCGGCAAACATCGTGTTTGGATAATTCGGAGCAACTTCGAGCAGAGCGTCATAGAACAAGAATCCCACCGCGAAAACCAATTCGGCGCCGTCCTCAGCGAGGCCGGAGAGATTCGGGATATAGTCGTCCATAGAATCAGGTTCAATCAAACGAATCTCGATTAGTCCCTCATCTTCGGCCTTTTTCAATCCGGCGTAGACACCGTCGTTGAAAGAACCGTCGCCCAGGCCATTTGCATCGGTTGCCATACCGACAATAACCCTCTTCTGAGCCGCCTCGGTTCTACTCGTCTCTCTCTCGCCTACAGCTAGTAAGGGAACGGCAAGAGCCGTCACCAAAAGAACCACTGTCAATTTTCTCATTTCCTCATCTCCTTTTTTATATTATTTTTAATCCGGAAAACACCGGAATTAAAAATTTCTACTATCAAGCTTCGGACGATTCTAATTGGAAATCCTCACCAAGTACCCGGGGGGCTCGAGACCTGCGAACCAGTCCTGCAACTGCCAACAGAGCAGCAACATAGGGAAAAACCAAAAATACTTCCGAAGGAACTCTAAATACGCCTAGCACCTGAATTCTCAGCGCCAGGGCATCCACCAAACCGAAGAAAAATGAAGCGATCAGGCTTCCGATAACTGTCCAACCGCCTGCTATATTCGCCCCCAGGGCAATGAATCCTCTTCCACTTGTCATACCCTCGGTGAAATTGTTTCCGTTCTCGATTGATAGATAGGCTCCGGCCAGGCCGCATAGAATTCCACTGAGTATAACCGCGATATATCGAATTCTCTTAACGGAAACCCCTAAGGTTTCCAGCACAATAGGATGCTCACCAGCTGCCTTGATATGCAGTCCGAGTCTGGTTTTCCTAACAATCCAAACGAAAAGAATCACGGTGATGTACATCATATATACAATGGGTGTTCGGTTGAACAATACCGGACCCAGAAGGGGGATGCGACTCAGCAATGGAATGGCAAAGCGATACTCGGCGAGTGAATGAGGTATAATCTCCGAGGTTCCCGGATGGCCGTAGAATAACTCCATCAGATAGCGGGTAATGCCGAAGCCCAGAATATTGATAATGGCTCCCGACACGATATGATTCAAATGGAGGGAAATTGTGGCCCATGCGTGAAACAGCGCGAAGAGTCCTCCGGCTAACATGCCCATCAGTACGCCGATCCAAGGATTTGCGAACTTCCATGCCGCCCATGCTGCAAAAAACGCCCCCATTAGCATCATTCCTTCCATACCTATATTGACTATTCCGGATCTTTCACAAATCGTTGCACCGATGGAAGCCAGAATTATAGGAGTGGCAAGACGAACCGATGCTATCAGGAACTCCACATTAAGAAGTTCGATTAAAACACTCATGCCTTCCTCCGGAAGTACATGAAGAGGTATCGGGCCAGTATCAGAAAGAGAATCAACCCCTTGACAATTTCAACAATAGACGTCGGGGTTTGGAGAGTTCTAGACATGTACTGGCCACCAGCGTCGAGGGCTCCCCAAAATAGCGCGCAGAACACAACGCCAATCGGCGAGTTTCCGGCCAAGAGAGCAACGGCGATTCCATTCCAGCCGTATCCGGCATTGAGGTTTCCAAACATCTTATGGTCGAGACCCAAAACCTGAGTGACGCCGGCAAATGCGGCCAGCGCTCCGGCGAGAAGCATCGTAATCAATATGATGCGTCCCACGGCAATACCCTGGGTTTGTGCGGCGGCGCTGTTGTGTCCTACGGCCCGGATTTCGAATCCGAGCCGTGTTCTGTAAAGAATATGATGGACTACCAAAGCCGTAATCACGGCGATGAGAATTCCGATATGAAGGCGATAATTGGCCTCAGGAAAGAAGGATTTGAAAGTTGCTAGCCATGCGGATTCGGAAATTGGATCGGTGATATAGGCATGGGTTGATACAGCCGGATCGCCGCCGTTGAACCGGATAAACAAGGAAGAAAGTGTCCGCGCGATATAGGCGAACATCATTGTGGTAACCACTTCGTGAGCTCCCGTCTTTACCTTCAAAACTGCCGGAATAGCGTTATAAGCCGCTCCGGACGCCCCCCCGATAATAAATATCAGCGGGATGACAATGAGGGATGGCAAATCGAAGCGAATCCCCAGCCAGGTGGCTGCCATTGTTCCTATGTAGTATTGACCCTCAGCGCCTATGTTGAACAAACCACCCTTGAAGGCGATGGTTATTGAAAGGGCTGTAAAAATGATTGGAACGGCATTGAGAATTGAGATATGCCAATTTTTTATCAATCCGCCGTATATCATGGCGCCTAAGGACGCCAGGGGTTGGTAACCGGTAATCAACAGGAGGATTCCTCCAATTACAAAGGCCAAGATACTTCCTACAAAAGGAAGTCGTATGGTCTTGAGTCCCCTTCTTGACAGTTCTATGAGGCGTTTTTTCCCATGTTTGAGTACTTCTCCGACCAGCCAAAGAGCAGCGGCTGCTACAAGAAAAACAAGCCCGACATGTCGGCTTCCGAGAAAAAGGACTGTTCCAACAACAAGCAAGAGAACCGTGCAAATCCGAGTTGCAAAAAAGGATTTCGGCATTTTAGGCATAATTTTCCTGTGTGCCACCGGTCATATAAAACCCAACATCGTTCAAAGTGGCATCATTTCGGTTGAATTCCTTGAGAATACGGCCTTCGAAAATGATAAGAATCCGGTCTGCTAGGCTAAATATTTCTTCTATTTCCATAGAAATAAGAAGAATTCCTACGTTCCTGTCCCGCATGGCGATAAGCTGATTGTGAATATATTCAATCGAACCAACATCGAGTCCTCTGGTAGGCTGAGATACCAGAAGAAAATGCGGCTCGCGATCGAATTCCCGGGCCAGAATCAATTTCTGCTGATTGCCGCCGCTGAGATGACTTGCCAGTAAATCGGGACCGCTGGTAACAACATTGAACTGATTGATGAGTTTTGCAGCCTGGTTTCGCACCGCCGAATGATTGATATGGCCATATCTTACCATGGACCGCACATTCTGATTGCCCAAGAGTATGTTCTCTGCGATCGAAAACGGCAGAATCAAGCCGTCTCTCTGGCGATCGGCCGGGACATATCCGATACCATTTCTGATGCGATTCTCAATGCTCCAGTGGCTTATAGATCGATTCTTGAAATAAATTGCGCCATTCTGAACCCGGCGAGTACCGATAATCGCTTCAGAGAGTTCTTCCTGTCCATTCCCATCCACGCCGGCGATTCCGACAATTTCACCGGATCGAACATAGAGAGACAATCCGTTAACAGCAGGAATTCCGCGATTGCTCGCTACTTTCAAATCGTCGATGCGGAAACAAACCTCTTCCAATGCTTCATGATCGGTTCGATCAATATGAAGCACCACCTCCCGACCAACCATATGCCTGGCAAGATCGGCGACGCTGACATCCCGAGTGGCAAATTCACCGGTAATTCGGCCCTTTCTCAGGATGTAGACCCGTTCGGAAATAGCCCGAATTTCTTCCAGCTTATGGGTGATGATAATCACAGAAACACCCTTTTCTCTTAAGTTCTCGACTACCGAGAAAAAGTCCTTGGCTTCCTGGGGGGTGAGTACAGATGTCGGTTCATCGAGAATCAAAATTCGTGCTTTTCTATACAGGGCCTTCAGTATTTCGACGCGTTGCTGCAGGCCAACGGTAAGATTAGCTACAATCTCATCCGGATTGATTTCCAGTTGGTAGCGTTCGGATAGATCAATGACATCCTTCCGAGCCTTCCGGTAGTTAATTCCGAGTCGACCCCGGGGTTCTTCACCGAGGATTATATTCTGGGTTACACTCAGCGTTTCTACAAGCATGAAGTGCTGATGCACCATACCTAAACCCTGCGTGATAGCCTCCCGGGGAGACGAAGCTTTGAATTCCACGCCGCTTAGCAAGATACGGCCCTTATCCGGTCGATGAAGACCATATAGTATATTCATCAGGGTAGATTTGCCTGCGCCGTTCTCCCCCAGAATAGAGATGATTTCCCTCTCATAGAGCTTAATGCTGATATTCTGATTGGCTTCAATGTCGCCAAAATTCTTCGAGATTCCAAGGGTTTCCAGAACGATCCTCGCCAAGTCCAATCTCCTGAAATCAACAGTATAGCGATATCATATCACGTTTTTTTGACTTTTGTCAAACAGAATACGACAATTCCGCATTGTTTCATGTGGTTTATCATCCTTGAAAGTCTGTATATTTGTCAATATGATAAGGGTGTGGAATACCTAAAAGAGAGGATGCACGTTGCCGCGATAATGCGTCGACTTTACCAACATGGACTTACCACCTGTTCCGGTGGGAATATAAGTCTCCGAGTCGGAGATGAACGATTTTTGATAACGCCTTCGGCGCTGGATAAGGGAACACTTAACTACCGCCAGATCGCAGTAATGACATTGTCGGGGAAGAATCTGTCTTTAGGACTGAAGCCGAGCATTGAGGCAGATATGCATCGGAGAATTCTCAGGTATAGGAGCGATATATACGCTGTTGTTCACGCCCATCCAAAACACGCGAGTTTCTTTGCCGCAACGCAGTCTCCCAGTATTAGAACCGATCTGCTTGCCGAGGCGCGATTTGTTCTCGGTGAACCGGTTTTCGCTCCCTATGCTCTTATGGGCACCCCCGAACTCGGAAAAAACTTGGAATCTGCACTCGCCGAAGGCGCATATGCAGCATTGCTGGAGAATCATGGCGTTCTGACAATCGGAAAAACCCTGCTAGAAGCCTTCGACAGAATTGAAGTTCTCGAAGCCGCCGCGGAAATGACTCTTATGGCCGAATACTTTGGCAAAGTAGCACCCTTAAGCAAGCGGCGCCTTGAGGAAATTGACGCCATGAGTTCATAGGTCGCTTCTCTTTTTCTTCAGTAAGGCCATCTGTTTCGGGAACGGAGCCGACTTGCTACTAGGCGTGTCCGGACGGGCAGAATCCTATCGATTAGAGATTCTTGCCAAAATCCAAAATCAGTTTATCCCGAAGGACAAGAAAGCGGATTTGCATACTAGCTCAAATCTGCTGTTTGAACGTTTTTTATAGTGAATTTATAATCCCTATCGTTTATTGTAAATTCCAAAGTACTGCCCACTGGCCGTCCTACGAAGGCGCTTCCAAATGGCGAAAGATAGGATATAACCCTCTCTGATGGGTCTGATTCCCATGGGCCGAGTATGGTGTACACTTCCTCCTTTTTACCTAATAAATCTTCGAGGGTTACAATGGTGCCAAATCCAACCTTGTCGGGTTCCCAGTCGTCCTCCGTGAAAAGGCGAACTCGATCCATTTCATCCTTCAATTTGCCAGCTTGAATTTGCAAATTTTCTTGCCGCTCCTTACTGGTTTTATACTCAGCGTTTTCGCTGAGATCTCCCAGTTCAATGGCTGCGCCTATCTCCTTCGAATTCTTAGGTATTTCAACCTCAACAATGTTTTTAAGCTCTCTTTGCTTCCTGTTCAAGCTGCGCTGAAGTGCAAAAAAGTAGCGGCTAACTAGGGGTTGCTCACTCGCTTTTTTCCTATCGCCATAAAAACGAATTCCAGGGAACGCTCCTTGAACAACTCCCTTGAGATCTCTCTTCATTGCCGGATCGAGCTGTTCAATATCCTCAAGCAGAGTGAAAATTCTCGAGGCCAGATCCATATCGCCGCTTAGCAGAAAATTCTCCAGCCTTTTCTCTTTAAAAAGATAATTATGAATTTGCCGGTTCAGTTTTCTGTTATAACTCACATCCCGTTTGTTATCTATGTTGTTGTAAGTTAAATGGAGAAGCCGAATCATATTGACCAATATTCTTTCAATATCGATTCCCAGTTCAATAGACCAATCATTTTCTATCGCATGGCGAGCTATCCAAATCAATCCGTCTCGGTATTCTCGATAACGCTCTACCATCTGTTCCAGTCTCTCACGCACTGCATCCTTAAAACCAGCGCTAATTAACTCTTCCAACATCGAACCGGAAAGCTGGATCGGAAAGAGCATGAGATAAATCTTATCCCAGTCTTCCACTTCCCTGCGTACCGAAATAAGGAAGTCCTTTCGAATTTCGGTGTCGTCAAGCTGCGTAAAGAGCTCCACCGGCGCTTCGATATCTTTCCACAGTTCCCTAAATCCCCATTCGAGCCCCGGGTCCAAGAAGGGGTAAGTTTTGCTCATTTTCGAAACAAATAGATAGCAGGCCACCACCTGGGCGTTGATGCTGCCCAGTTTAAGAAATGCAGTGAAATAGCTAAACATTTCAGCAAAGAATTCAGAGGCTGGTTCACCGTGGTTCAAAAAATCGCGAACAGCCTGTATCTTGCTGAAAAAGTTTTTCTCAGCCTTGAACTGATTGAATATCTTCTCTTCAAAACTCATCGGCTTGTCCCTAACAACAAACTGGTTCATCTTGTCTGGAACATTGCCGAAAACCGAATCGGTTTTGAGAATCTTTCGAGCCTCAGTGCTCCATGTCGGCCACTCACCCGGACTCAGTATGCTTGGTACGAGTTCCGACTTAATCCTCTTGATATCGGCAACATTGCCGAAGCTGCGAATTATCGTTTTGAGCGCCCAGGGAATATCACTCTTAATCTTCGCTCCAAGCTGCTCTTTGGAATGAATGCTTTTCAAAACCCAAATATGATTTCTTGAAAGGCTCTGCAGCGCGCCGATTGCCATTTTTAACGACATGGAATGAGCCCTCTTTTTGGTGAAATCGATCTTTATCGTATCGCCTTTGATATCCTCGATGATTCCAACTCCCCATGTATTGTGAAAAACGAAATTATCGGCGTCAAAAGATATATGCTTTTCAAAATCTACAATCGCTTCTATTGCGTTTCTCCAATTCTGGTTAAGATTAGAAAGGCGTATATACTCGTCTATTTGGCTGTGTTCAGAATACTTGGCCTTGTAGCAATGAATTATTTCCGCTCGCGCCCAGTGATTCCTATTCTCATAATTCAGAATTTTTTTGAGTACCTCGATCGCAATAGACCACTCCTCACGGTCCTTGATAGCGGGATACAAGTTTTCCAATAAGCTCATCGCCTTCCCCGAGCCAAACGACTTTGTAACTTTCTTCTCTATTAGAAAGAAGAATTCATAGTCATCTACGCCGTGCTCAACAAGCTTTCGCCATATATCCTGCACCTGGTTAAATTGGTTTTTGTTCACATATCGATGAATGGCTTTGCGGTAATAGAGTATGGCCTCATCTATTTCTCCGCTCTTCTCCTTGTTCTCCGCGAGGCGCTTCACCATATCGGTTTCGGCATAATCAACCTTTATTATTCGTTCCCAAACATCGTACATCTTTTCAGGCTGATTAAGGTGTTCGAGCGTGTTGGCCAAATTTTTGAGCGCGATCTTGTTTTCGCCAAAATCAAGAATTCGAAGGCACAGATATTCAACTATGCCCCACTTGTAGTTCTCCGTAAAAATGTTGATAAGGTTTAGGAGGTGGGTATCGTCAACCTGCTGCTTATTCAACGAGAGAACACCGGAGAGGTAGAGAGCTATAACGCCATTCTTATTGTGTTCCAGATGTGTCTCACAGATTGCTTGCACTTCATCCTGAACGGCCTTTACAAGAACAGAATCAACAATTTTGTTAAGCTCTTGAAAATCCAAAACCGTGAAATCCTTGATAGAAGTTCGAGTCCATTTCTCTTCATTGAGCATTCCGCTAACTGTCTTGATTAACTCTTTGGACATGATGCCTCCTAAACTTATGCAATACTAACTATGCTCAAAGTGGTCTCTGTATATAACCGGAGATAAAAGCTTGATACTTACTAAAACATCTTCAATTGCCTCACGATTTGCACCAGAGATTTGATAATGATCAATTAATCGTAGAAGATGATTGATCAATTTGGGCGCCAGGATTGCTTTTCTTTCATTATCAATGGCGATTTCACTTTTGAGAGCATAAATCGACTGCTTCAGCTTGCCGTATTCAACGGCGCTGAGTTCCCGCTTCACATCCAAAACGCCCCATACGGCTCCGTACACCGGAAGCCACTCTGGAAAATTCAATTTTTCACTTTCTATTTCCTTGCCTAGTCTGTCTATCAATCGTCGAAAGAGCGGGGAAATTATCTCATCCAACTCTACCATGCTTGCATCAAGAAACAGCGCCTCACGCATCAAAACCTTCGCCGATTGAGATTCGCCTATAAGCGCATAAGCATCGGCTAGTTCCGCCAGTAAGCGCGAGTTGCTGCCGCCAGACAATCCGACGGCTCCTCTCAGAGTCGCAATACACTCCTCATAGTTTCCAAGCGCTTTCTGGCAACGGCTAGCTTGAAGAAAAGCTTCGATATCAGAGGTTTCGAATGCCTGTTTCCTGTAATAGCTTAGTGCCTTAGCAAGAACCCATTTCTTTATACAGGCCGAACCCGCATCCAACGGGTGCTCGAAACTGGCCTGATATCTGCTGATATAGTTTTTCCATTGGCGATAGAGGTAATTCCCCTTCGATCCATCGTTATATATCGTTTCAAGGTTCTGCTGACGCTGCTTCCAATAGCCGCAGGCCCTAAGCGCTGTTTTCACTTCCAAATTCTCATAATTCAATGAGTGAGCTTCATCCAGAAGTATGCACGCCTCGACAAAATTCCCTGCTTCAAAGAGCCGATAGCCCCTAACTACTAAATCATTGATATCGCCATCTTTACCTACCAGCATTTGGGTGGCCTTTTGAAAAGAATACTCAGGAAGGCGCTCCGAGGTCAACAGGATTAGCAGCTTGGAATCCAACGCTGAGTAATTTATAATTATTGTCGGTGATTAGCAAGAAAAGGAAAATCGCGCCCTCGATACTAGCCTCGGAATTCGGAAACATTGGCAATGCCATCTGCTCAATTGAGCAGGTTGGCGGAGACTGGATTCACCTTGATGTAATGGATGGTGTTTTTGTACCCCCAATAACCTTTGGCGCGCAAATGATTCGATCAATTCGCAAACTCACTGAATTGACTCTGGATGTACATCTTATGACTGTGAAGCCTAGCAACCACCTTGAGACCTTTGTGGAAGCTGGAACGGATCGTTTCACATTTCACATTGAAGCGGAGGTTCATTCTCATAGATTGATAAGTCGGATAAATGACCTGGGCATCAGTTCGGGAATAGCGATCGTACCCTCAACACCTGTGTCGGCTATCGAAGACTTGCTGGATATTGTTGACCAGGTGTTAGTTATGACGGTAAATCCAGGGTGGGGCGGGCAGGCGATGATAGCAAAGACACTGGAAAAAGTTCGGAAGCTTAGAAAACTGAGACTGGAAGGAGGCGGCAGCTTCCTCATCTGCATTGATGGCGGCTTCAATCTGGAGAATTCTCATGAAATCTGGGATGCAGGGGTAGATGTAGCCGTTATGGGATCCGCATTCTTCGGGGCAGAAAACCCCAAAGAGTTATTGGATAGATGCCGTTCACGGTAGATGCTAAATTTGGAGTTCTCCCTGCCGATAGCTATGAGGGATGACCTGTGTTAAGAACGCTATCCGTCTTTGTATTGCTGCTTCAAACCCCTGCTTCGACTGAGGATGAATCTGTTGAGTGGCCGTATTGCCCAAGAGTCGCTTAAATCATGAAAATCTACAATAAGGACTTGGCGCGCGCAAAACGATTACTCGCAAGAGGCAGGAACTCGAAGGTTATACGTTTCCTTGAGCCTAAGGTTCCGCTATTTATCGAAGACCCAGCCTACTACACGATACTTGGCAGAGCCTGTTTGGAATCCGGGTTGCTAAAAGACGCTGATACCTATCTCAACCGTGGTATCCAGGCCGAACCGAACCACCTCGAGGCGCGGCTGTCTTTGGCGGTTAATTACCTCAAGCGAAAAGATCCCGTGAGCGCTGTTAGAACTTGGCTCGAGATTCTAGAAGATCATCCTAAGGACAAATATGCCCTCAAGGGATTGAAAACTCTCAAGAATATTCCCGATCTTTTTCAACAGGATAGCTTCCTCGAGGCATTTGAACCACGTAGTTTTCTACCGCCTATAGGCTCAAGATGGCCGGGTAGGATTCTGATGCTCTTAGTGTTTTTTCTGGCAGTTCTTATTGGCTTCTATCTGTGGGGATCGCAGAGTTCGCTACTTGCTTCTCTAATAAGAAACGACTATAGAGCAGGGTTTGAGAGCTTGAAGTCCGAACGTCCTCAAACAGAAGAGAGGGGTGATGTTTTTTACCCGCTTGCGAAAGAGGAATTAGCAAGAATTATCAAAAGGGCTTTAAGTCATTATCAATCATACGAAGATAATAGAACTCGTTACGAGTTGAATAAGATAAGATACTCGAATGCTACCGAAAAAATACGCCAGCAAAGCATAGGGCTTATAGCGCTGCTCAATGAACCGACGATAGACAGTCTCGAAACCTCGTACACCTACGATGAGGTGAAGCAAAACCCATGGCTCTTTGAAGGAGTATGGGTTCTCTGGAGTGGCTTGGCCGCAAATATCACAAGTGATGCCGACGCAATCCGCTTCGATTTTCTGGTGGGTTTGGACAAGGGGCAAATACTGAAGGGACGGGTTGGAGTAGAAATACCCTTCCCAATCGTCATGGAAGAACTCCCTTTGGAATTACTCGCCAGAGTGCAGCCACGGAATGGAGATTTCATTCTTATCGGGAAAACGGTCCATTTCCTTCGATGAGCGATTTCTCACAGCGCTGCTGCAACGGACTTTGCCGAGGCCCCGCTACTTGTGAAAGCACAAAGTTGGCTGGCATTATTGCATAAGTTGAAGCAATAAGGGATGCTTCATGGTTGTGAATACTGGAAGGTGATAAGATGGCTAAGTCGAGCGAGGATATAGAATCCAAAATTAACATAGAAAAAGAAAAAGCCATCGATGCGGCAAGGCTGCAGATAGAAAAGCAATTCGGCAAGGGTTCCTTGATGAAACTGGGCGATAGGCCCATGGTTAAAGTCGAGGCAATTCCATCCGGCTCAATCGTACTGGATGAGGCACTCGGGGTCGGCGGCTATCCGAAAGGAAGAATAATTGAAATTTATGGCCCCGAATCATCGGGAAAAACCACCCTTGCATTGCACGCCATAGCCGAATCACAAAAAAGGAAGGGGGTGGCGGCGTTTATCGACGCCGAGCACGCATTGGATCCTCTTTATGCTGGGAATTTGGGGGTTGATGTAAAAAACCTCTGGGTAAGCCAACCCGACACCGGCGAGCAGGCACTGGAAATTGCGGAATCCCTTGTGCGATCCGGAGGTATAGATATCATAGTAGTCGATTCCGTTGCGGCTCTGACTCCACGCGCTGAAATTCAAGGGGGTATGGGCGATCCCCATGTGGGACTCCAGGCAAGATTGATGAGTCAGGCCCTGCGCAAACTCACCGGAACTATCAGTAAATCCGGCAGCTGCTTGTTCTTCATCAACCAAATCCGAATTAGAATTAGCAATTCTTATGGCAATCCTGAAACCACATCCGGTGGGAATGCGCTTAAATTCTATGCATCGGTGAGATTGGAGGTAAGAAAAACAGACACTATTGCAAGGGGCCACGAGGATGCAATAGGAAACAAGGTTAGAGTTAAGATTGCAAAAAACAAGGTTGCTCCGCCATTTCGAAGAGCGGAATTAGAGATAATCTTCGGGAAGGGAATTTCGAGAAGCGGCAGTCTTTTGGATGGGGGACTCGCCCACGGTTTGATGAACAAGAGCGGCAGTTGGTACTCATTGGGGGAACATAGGATAGGGCAGGGTAGGGAAAATGCTAAGCAGTACTTCGAGGATAATCCGGAAATAGCCTTGGATATCGAAGCGAAGCTGCGGAAGAAAATTTCCCCTGAATACGATATTGAGCCATCTGCCAAAGATTCAGTGCGTGAGGGTCAAAACGAAGCAAGGTCTTCGAATATGCAAGGCAAGTAGGTTCCTTTGAATACTGTCTGGCTGGGTTTGGGTTCCAATATTGGCGACAGGCTATCATATATTGAGACGGCAATAACAAGCCTCGGCGAAATTCTTAGCGATGTTCAAATCGCTCCGACATACGACACGGGGCCGCTGGATTATCTCGATCAACCCAATTTCTTGAATACCGTGGTTAGAGGCGAGACATTTATCACACCACGAGAGCTCCTGAATGAAATCCGAACGATTGAGTATGCAATTGGACGAAACCGAGTTATTGAGAAAGGGCCACGTAGGATAGACATCGATATTCTTGTCTATGGAGATATCTGTGAAACCTATGACATTGACACAGATAGTTATCTTACGATACCGCACAAGCTTATGCATGCGAGGTTATTTGTGCTAAGGCCGCTGTTGGATCTCGATCCAAATCTTGCCGATCCAAGAGATGGAGTTCCGTGGAGTTCCAAAGCCAAGAGACTGCTCTATCAGCAGGTTGAACCATATATAAGGTGAGCATCGACATTGGTGCCGATTTCGCCGGCAAAGTACCGCGATATCAGCTAAATCGCTTCGAAGGACCGCTCGATTTGCTTCTGTTCCTTATTCGAAAAAACGAACTTAGCATATATGATATTCCTGTTGCTGAAATAACCGACCAGTATCTTGCCTATTTGAAAAAAAATTCCGAAATCAATCTGGATGAGATTTCGGAGTTCTATCTAATGGCTGCTACGCTTCTTGATATCAAGTCGAAGATGCTGCTTCCCATAGAAATCAATCTTGAGGACGAGTTGGATGATCCAAGACAGGAACTTGTAAGGAGCCTGATAGAATACGAAAAATTTCGAAAACTAACGCATTTGCTATCTAGTAGAGAGGTTCAATTTAGCAAAATTGCTAGGAGGAAAAGAGCTGGAGTGATGCCGCCCCCTGCCGTAGAGGAAAAAACCTGGGGAGAAGTCGATATTTTAGATCTTCTGAAAACCTTCAGAGGACTGATGAAGAATCTTGGCGGCGAAACTACAATCAGTATTTGGGAAGAAGTATCGATAAACGAAAAAATTGCTCTTATCAACGAATTTCTCGAAACAAAAAATGAATTTGATTTTTATGACATCTGCAATGGGGCCAGCTCTCTAATGGAGGTGATAAGTGCTTTTCTTGCGGTTTTGGAGCTGACTAAGATAGGAATTATAAATATATCTCAGGATGGATTGTTCGGTAAACTTCGCATTATTGCTTCAAACACGGAGTTCCGGATCTGAACTAAGACTATGAATGATAGCAGTGTACTAATAGAAGCAGTCTTGTCGTTGGAAACCGATCCCGTTGACGAGGGGCGGATTTCCCGCATAACGGGTTTGAGCAGGGATGAGGTGATTGCGAATCTTGAAATCTTGAAGAATCACTACGGCACGGACACCCATGGAATTCAACTCTTGAAAACTCCAAGTGGATGGATCCTCGCACCTAAGGAATCTTTATGGCAATCCCTTAAGGTTCACTATGGGAGGGAGCGTGAGAATGCCTTAACCCGAGCTGCAATGGAAACTCTGTCGATTATTGCGTATTCCCAGCCGATAACAAGGTCTGAAATCGAGAATATACGGGGAGTTGGAACCGATGGAATTATTCGCAACTTAAGAGATAAGAATTTGATCAAAGAAATCGGGCGTCAAGATACCCCGGGTAGGCCTGCATTGTACGGGACAACGAAGGAATTCCTGAAGCGATTCAACCTTAGAAGCATTGCCGAACTTCCAAGGTTCAACGAGATTGACAATAGGAAGTTTTCTGCAGATGGGAGTCCCTGAAGCAATCCGCCTACAGCTCAGATTGGCGCGAGCAGGAATAGCCTCACGTCGCCACTGCGAGAAAATAATTGCGGAGGGTAGGGTTAGCGTCAATGGGAAGGTGTTTACTGAGCCGGGCCTGAAAGTCACTCCCGATGATATTGTGCGTATCGACGGAAATCTGGTGAATAACGAAAAAAGAAAAATCTACATTGCCTTGCATAAGCCTCGGGGCTATCTATGCTCCGATTTTGATCCTGAGGGCAGACCCCTGGCAAAGAATTTAATCGATGTGGCGGTAAGAGAGAGATTTTTTCATGTAGGCCGACTCGATTACATGTCCAGCGGATTGATATTCTTCTCCAATGATGGAGAGTTTTCAAGAGTTCTGACGCATCCATCCAGCCGAGTGGAAAAGGAATATATTGTAACTACAAAAGCTGTTATACCGGATGATTTAGTGCTGCGTTTCAGCAGGGGCATAACAATTAATGGAATCCGATATAGCGCGGAGCGAGCGGAGCAAGTTGGGCCGAGAACCGCAAGAATAGTCTTAATCGAGGGCAAAAATCGTGAATTGCGCAGAGTTTTTTCGTCCGCATCGCTGAGTATCAAGAGGTTACATAGAATTCGAATCGGACTAGTTAGAATTGCAGGCATCCCCTCCGGACACTTTCGTCATTTGAAAGCAAGAGAGATCAGAATCCTGATGAAGCACACGGGTATGAGGGTGAAGCCGCTTGACGGAGAGAACTATGGTGGTGGCGATTGACGGACCCGCCGGCGCGGGCAAAAGCAGTCTGGCAAGAAGGGTTTCGAAGTCTTTTGGATTCCTGAACTTGAATTCGGGAGCATTCTACCGGGCGATAGCCGTTAAAATCCATAATTCGGGTTTGGATATTAAGCATATGCCAGAAGTGATATCGGCGGCCAAAATCGCTAGAATCGAGCTTAATGGCGAGAGTATCTATCTTGATGGTGAAAACATAGATAAATTTTTAAGAACCGATCTGATAGATAGGTGGTCGTCGGTAATTTCAACTGTGCCGTCGGTTCGCCATATAGTGAATCAGCAGCTTCGACAGATCTCAACCTCGATTGATATTGTCGCCGAAGGTAGGGATATGACAACTGTTGTTTTCCCCAATGCCGAGCTGAAAATATATCTTGATGCAGCTCCGCGCATACGTGCGCGGCGCCGCTTTGCTCAAGGCACAAGTAGTCAGAGCGTCGAAGAGCTCGAACTATCATTGTGGGAAAGGGATAGCCGCGATAAAAACAAAATTGAAGGATCTCTCAAGATTGCTGAAGATGCTGTTGCGATAGACAGCTCCGACTTGACCTTAGAAGAGGTTTATGAGAAAGTTAAGGGGTTGATTGATGCCCGTCTGTCAAAGCCCTCAGGAGTAGATATGCCCGAGCCGGATGCCTTCGCACAGGAGAGTGATCAAGACCAATTGCAGGAGTCCTATCTGAAGGCCCTTGATCAACTGGAGGAAGGAGGTCTGATTAGGGGAAGAGTCATCCAGGTAGATGGCGAGTATGTTTATTTGGATCTTGGATTGAAGTCTGACGGAAAGGTTCCCATAGAGGAGTTTAAGGAAGTTCCCGCCATTGGCGATACTGTGGAAACCGTTCTAATTAAACGCGAAGGACGTCATGGCGAGGTAATCATCTCCAAAAACAAGGCCGATTTGAAGGTTTTCTGGAAAACTCTCCGCGAGGCTCTAAGCTCGGGAGAACCTGTCAATGGCAGGATTGTTAAGACGGTCAAGGGGGGTTTTGAAGTTAACCTGGGCCATGGGATTCACGGCTTTTGTCCCATTAGCAAAATAGATGTGCAAAGGATAGATAACCCGGAAAAATATGTGGGACTCGAGTCTCCGTTCATAATCGATCGCTTATATAGCGAGAAAAAGGTCAACATAGTTTTAACCAGACGGCTCTATCTCGAAAGACTGAGTGAAAAGAACAGGGCTGAGTTTTTTAATACGGTTTCGATAGGCGATACAGTTGAGGGTTACATAAAGAGCTTCACATCCTTTGGATCCTTTGTGGACCTGGGCGGATTCGACGGCCTATTGCACATGAATGATATGAGCTGGGGACATGTAACTAGGCCAAGAGACTACGTTAAGAAGGGACAGAAAATCGAATTGAAGGTGATTCGACTCGATCCTGAGGGGAAAAAGATAAACCTGTCTTTGAAGCATTTCCAACCCGATCCATGGTCGACATTTGAGGAGAAGTACCACGTCAATCAGATCATCACGGGTCGCATAACTAGACTCACGGATTTTGGGGCTTTCATCGAAATAGAAGAGGGTATCGAGGGGCTGGCGCATATCTCGGAGTTATCCTGGGTGAAGCACGTAAAACACCCTAAGGAATTACTAGAAGTTGGTAATGAATGCGAGGCTATGATTCTCGGTTACGACATCCCCCAGGGACGTATATCGCTTGGGTTGAAGCAGGTGCTCCCTAATCCATGGGAGGATATTGCAAGCAGATATGCGGTAGGTACTAGGGGGAAGTGGATTGTCAAAAAAATAACCAACGCGGGGGCCTTTGTCGAGCTTGAAGAGGGTATCGATGCCTTTCTTCACGCGGAGGATCTCTCATGGACAAGAAAGTCTCGCAATGTCGGCGCTGTTCTAACTGAAAATGAGCCCATTGATGCTGTGATTATAAGTATCAATACTGAAGAACGGAGAATCCGAATAGGCGTAAAACAACTGAAAGAGGATCCCTGGATTAAGTTTCGCGATAAGTTCCCGCAGAGTTCGGTAGTAGAGGGTGAAATCATCCACAAGACGGATTTTGGTTTATTTGTCAGAGTTGAGGGGGATATCGAAGGACTAATTCATAAGAGCAATCTCATGGAATCAAAGGGAGAGAATCCGGACGAGAAACTGGCCTCGTATAACATTGGAGACAAATTGCGGGCGGTTGTAACCGAAATAAATCCGAGTAAGCAGAAACTTTCCCTATCCGTGCGAGAGCTGCGATATCGAGAAGAGCGGGCCGAAATATCGAGATATATGGATGGCAAAGGAAGGGGGGGGGATTCTTACACACTCGCCGATATGCTTGAGGACAAACAAGATTCGTAGGCACCCGCGCGGTGAAAAAGACTTCTCGTTGTCGAAGTTCCGTCTTTTTTATGATGATGAGCATTGCCGTTGGAATCATATCTAACCGAGCGCCGATCGCTAATCGAAGCGCTAACCTAGCCGCAGAGTAATTGGATTGAAGCAAGACACTAATCTTGAAGTTGAAACAGGGCACGAAATGGTTTGGAAAAGCGAGATAACCGGAAGAATACTCGAAGAGGCGGATAAGATTGCGGTGTCTAACCTGCCTGTGCTGATTACAGGTGAAAGCGGTACCGGTAAGGAATTACTAGCAAAGAGATTATATCGAAGATCAAAGCGCCGCAATAATCAGTTCATCAGCGTAAACTGCGCCGCGATTCCGGATCAACTTATCGAGTCGGAGTTATTCGGCCATGTCAAGGGTTCATTTACGGATGCAATAAGGGACAAAATCGGCTATTTTGAAAGGGCCGACTTAGGTACACTCTTTCTGGATGAGGTAAGCGAGCTTACACTTAGCGCTCAGGGTAAGCTTCTCCGAATTCTTCAAGATGGTCGATTTCAGCGTGTTGGCGATGAAATTGAACTGGTAAGCGATGTTCGAGTGATAGCGGCTACAAATCAAGAATTGGGAACCTATGTCCGAACCGGCAAATTTAGGCAGGATCTATACTATAGGCTTGCAGTATTGCCAATAGCGCTTCCTCCACTACGGGAGCGCTTGGATGACATAGTAATTCTGGCGGAGCATTTCCTAAGCAGGTATAGCGCCAATAAGATCGATGTTCCAAGTAGACTAAGCGCAGAAGCTATGAGCGCGTTGCTCTCATATCGCTGGCCTGGAAACATTAGGGAGCTGCAGAATTCTCTTGAACGGGCTGCTATAATGGGGAAGGGGAAAAAGGAAATCACGCTAAGCGAACTTGCCTTGCCGAATAGAAGAAGCGATGCTGTAGGATATGCTGGAAGGAGTCTTAAAAGCGCGATGAGGCTCTTCAAAAAAAGCTTTGTTCGAGAAGTCTTGAAGGAGCACGATGGAAACAGAACGCTTGCCGCGAACGCTATGGGAATCCAGAGAACATATTTGTCGCGCATGATAAAGGAATTGGATATCGATAAGTGGAGATAGACTCGACGTGAACGATAGGCATGACAACCAGGGTTTGGGGGGGCGCTTGGGCGCCTACTTTTCCAGAAATTGGAAAATCACAGCGCTATTCTTTGCAATATTGGCGCTGTTAATGGCGGGAATACTGATTCTGAGTCTTGTGCTGGATAACAGGAAGTCGGAATCCGAAATACTGGCTGAAGATATTCAGGACGCATACATAAAATGGCTTCAGGATAGTTCCGAAAAGCAAAATTCCGAGGAGCTCGAAAAACTGATAACAAAGGCGCTTGATGAGTATCCAAGGTACTTCGCAGCTCAAAGAGCGCTGTTTACCCGCGGACTCATGGCTCTGAAAAACGAAGAATGGGAGGAGGCGACCTCGGCATTTGAATCGGTGGCGGAAAGGTGGAAAAACAGCTATTTGGCGCCTGTAAGCCTGTATAATGCAGGCGCGGCTAAGGAGGAACTAGGCGCAATCGATGATGCTATCCGTTATTGGAAGCGTTTAGTTGAAAACTATGCCGGGGTGTCTCCAGACGTTCCCGAAGCCTTATTTAACCTTGGCAGGTTAGCGGAAAGCAGCGACACTGAAGAAGCACTGAAGCACTACTATGAGCTGGTAGCTAAGTTTCCCAATAGCAGGTGGACGGACCTATCCAAGACTCGTATTTTGATAATCGAGAGCCGACTTTGATGCGAAGTTCCAGAGGGGATGATTATAGCTAGGAGGACAACTTGAACAACAGAGGTGGTTTCAAGCGAGTTTTCTTTTCTTCCAATGCTTTTGGGCTGGCTATAGGCCTACTTGTATTCCTTGTTTTTATACTGATAGGCATCGTTTTGGATGGATTCGAAAACTTAGAAATACAGTTAATGGACCTACATTTCAAGCTGAAGAACACCTGGCAGGTTCAAGAACGTGGAGCGGGATTTACTCAGGAAATAAGATCCGCAAAGCTTTCCGACGACATCGTAATAATCGGAGTTGATAATAGAACCTTGGAACGATTTGGAAGATGGCCCTTCCCTAGGAGTGTCCACGCCGATCTCTTGAATTCACTTACACGAATCAAGCAGCAGGAGCGCCGGGAATCAGCGATTCTTTTGGACTTCCTATTCAACGAAATCTCCGAAAGAGCGTTCGAAGATGTTATTTTCTTGGAATCGATAGAAAGCAATTCCAGAATTGCGCTTCAAACTCTGCACGCGAAGGTCGAAATTGCGACGACGGATAGAGAAGAGCTATTAGATCGATTCCGGGTTTTGGTAGAGGAGCATGGTGAAATCAAGAACATTCGGGGCGACTTGTCGAAGGTTGCACCAAATTACGGCATTGAATCGCCGCTCAAGCCCTATGGCGAGGCGATAAGCACATATGGGCATGCATCCTATGGAGCAGATGACGATCAGGTTTATCGGCGCCAACAGTTGGTTGCCAGATATAGTACTCTAGCAAGGGAAATCCCATTGAATGAGCTTACCGTAGACACGGAACTTGGAATTCAAGGGCGAGGCCATATTGCGTGGGAAAACACTGACGGAGCTATTGAAACAGTGGAATTACCCCTAACAGCGGAAAGAATTGAAGAACTCAATAAATCTATTTCACGCCGAGGCTTGAGGAGAAGGGATGGCGATACTGACGAAGAGACTTACTACATTCGATCCTATGAGGATCGCTTCGTACCGGCGATTACTCTGGCGCTTGCACTGAAGTATTTCAATAAATCCTTTGACGATGTGGAAGTTGTGTACGGATCTCACATACTTATTCCCTCTCCTATGAGATGGGATAGCGGCTCTGGCGAGTGGGTTCGCTACAATTTTTCCAAAAAGACTTCAGTAAACGACCTGCGAATACCGATTGATGAATCTGGAAACATGTTGATTAATTTTATGGGCGGCAAATCATCGACAAATCCCGCCGAGCGCCAAACTTTTCCGGTTCGCAGCTACGCTAGATTTGCAGGAAATTCCCCTGGACTCGATAAGGAGAACTGGCCCAATACGAACGGATTAGGTGGAAAAATAGTCATGGCTGGCGCATTTACGATAGGAATGGCCGATGACGAAAAACCAACACCGCTGGGTTTGATGTTTGGTGTTGAGATGCATGCCAATGCGCTTAATACCATAATTATGAACAATTTTATTTATCGAATTTCAAAACGAGCTAACGCTTTGATACTCTTTTGCTTGGTAATGCTGCTTGCCTTTCTCATATCGCGAATGAAGAGAATAGGCTGGTCGATAGCGATTTTGATGGGATATCTGGTTGTATCCTTCCTTACGGTAACAATTCTGTTTGATAGTCTCGGTATCCTGATAGATTGGGCTATGCCTACGACTGCCGTACTTATCACCTTTCTTGCAGTTGTTAGCCTCAGGGTTCTGATGGCTGAAAGGGATAAGCGTCAGATAAAAAGTGTTTTTGGGCAATTCATAGCCTCAGACCTGGTTGATGAGCTGGTTGTTTCACCACCCGAATTGGGCGGCGATTATATCAATGGAACTGTTATGTTCACGGATATCAGGGGGTTCTCAACTCTATCCGAGCGACTTAACGCACAGCAACTGGTAGATTTCCTGAATGAATACTTAACACTGATGACGGATAATATAGTGAATGCATATGGCGGGACTCTGGACAAGTACATCGGCGATGCCATTATGGCTTTCTGGGGCGCACCTAAAGCCCAGGAGGACCATACGTTCAGAGCCTGCAAATCTGCCATTGCCCAGATAAGAATTCTCAGTAAATTCAATCCTGTGTTTAAGGAGAAATACGGAAATGCCATTAGTATAGGTATAGGAATTAATCCGGGATCGAAGGGGAATGAGTCTCTGATGGTTTCTTATATGGGCAGTGAAGGCAGAAAGAACTACACCGCCATGGGGGACTCGGTTAATCTTGCAAGCCGATTAGAGGGAGTAAACAAAGAATATCGAACTGCCATAATTATCAGCGAAGATGCATATGAACTAATCAGCAGTGATGATAAGTTCGTTGTAAGAGAGCTAGATGATATACGTGTTAAGGGTAGGAATAGACCCGTTACGATTTTTGAGCTTGTTGACTATGAAGGTGAATTGGAAGGAATTTCGGAATAGGCAATGCTTATCTTGAAATCGATTTTGAGGAATAAACCGGGAAAATGCTCGCACAACAAAATCGTAGGTTTCGCTGTGCATCTCATACCAGCCGGGCAGGGCCCAAGAAATGGCCTTTCCCCGTACTAAGTTCATATTGCATTGTCGTCTTCTTAGTGCAAATCATAGTAGGCTGTGGACTGCCCCAAGTGATTCTGCTCGATAAGCCTAAAAAACTTGAAAATGTACATCCATCCGACGGTACGGAGCTACCGCTTCCATCAACAGTGATAGCCTTCGCTTTCCCGGATGACGACACGAATATAATTGGCTATGTAATATACTACAAGGTGTATTATGGCGGCACCCGGGATCCGGACTATATAAACGATACCGATAAGAGATTTTTCGATGAAAATACCTATGTCGGACCCAATGCTGAAATGCAGCCCGGAAGTAATATCCCAAACAAGCGCGGTTTTTTGAAATTAGGAGAATTCGGTAAATCGGAATTAGGAGAGTACTACATCGCGCATAATGGAAGTGAGCAAGCAGTCTATATTGACTTCGATCCCGGTGGCAGGGGGGCTACGGATTCCGACCTCAGGGAAGAACCAATTATCGGCTATGACTACCCGGTAACAGAAAGCAATAAGGTAAAGGTTTTGGCGCGGGGCTTCATTGACCCGACAGATAGCGATAAGCTCAGATCCTTTGTTAAAGACTGGGAATACGACTTCGGAAATAAAGTCGATGGATATCATGACGGCGACCTCAGAAGGGGATATTCCTTGCTGGGGAAGCAACCAGGCTTGACAGTGGAAGTTATTAGAAGCTGTGGCGTGCCTTATTTTGAAAATCGCAGGCCGAGTGAGCTTAGAATTGGCTTTGTAGTGCATTCCTACGGTAGAACCAAAGGCAGCCTCCAACCCGTCACCAGTAAGCCCGTATACTTTGGGGATGTAGTCTACTCATTCGTTCAAGATGCAAACCGTAGTCGCCCAAACCCCTAAAGCCAACTGCACCTTGAGCAGCTTCTCGGATTGACTGCTTGTCTTATTCTGTGAGATATTGAAGCTAGGCGTTTTGATTTATGCGAGAAATTATTCTGTTTTTTTCCTACGTGGCCTGTGCATTTATCTCGGTATTCATTATCAAGTGGTCTAAGGTTGGTTTTAGCCGCAGACTTTTCTGGATAACCTGGACGGTTGGACTTACGGGGGCTTTCTTAGGTGGCTTGCTCGGTATTGTACTCATCGCACGCATTGGCTTGGAGGTACAATTCATTCTGAGCATTCTTCCAGGTTTCTTGGGCGCATGGCTGCTCTCGCGGCTTTTCATCAAGTTAAGAGAGATTCCTGGAAACTGGTAGCAGCTTGGAATTTCCCAGGTTTACTGCTGATAATGTATATTCTGTCTACCTATCTTGCTTCTCGGAAGCTACGCCTCATGCCTGCGATAATGAATCGACAGGAGTAAGCCTATTGATATAAGCGCTGTCCACGATGCCGATCCACCATAAGAAAGGAAAAAAAGCGGTATGCCGGTAATGGGCAGGAGCCCAATGGCCATTCCGATGTTCTGCACAACATGATAGCTGAACATTGCAGCTATCCCAACCGCGATGTAAGCTCCAAACCTATCCTGAGAGGTATAGGCTATTCGAAGGGCCCGTAGTATCACCATCGAGAAGAGAACGAATACCAGCAGACTTCCAATAAATCCTAATTCTTCGGCAAGAATGGAAAATATGAAATCAGTGCTTTGCTCAGGCAAGTACCTGTAATGGGACTGTGTTCCCTGAAGAAATCCCTTCCCCGATAATCCTCCGGATCCGATAGCGGTGACGGATTGAATGGTATTCCAGCCAGCGCCCTGGGGATCTATTTGGGGTTTCAAGAATACCACAAGCCGCAGTAGTTGATACTCACGAACAACCCTCAGAGTTCCAGCAATGGCGAAATATGAGATGGTTAAGATGCTAAAACCGTATAACAATTTGAGATAGAATTTTCGCCTGAATAAAAGCCAGCCAAAGAACACGGAAACAGTAAGCCCAAGCAAAGACGGGAGCGCGATTCTGATTAGTCTCATTTCCTTGAATAGAAAAAAGAATCCACTGGGAGAACTGGATATATATTCGCTCCATGCATAGCCCAATATGCCCATGCCAACAAGAATTCCGATAATCACGGGAAACATTATCAAGCGCAGTCCAACACCCGCGCCAAAGGACATGATGAGGAAAATCGGAAAAAACACAATAGCCGTTCCGAGATCCGGCTGAATCAATACAAGCGAAACAGGAATAAGCAGCAAGGCTATTGCCCCCAACCAGGAACGCAGTTTGTTCTTGGCTTCTGCCCGCACTTCGAACCACAATGCAAGTATCATTATCAGGGAGAGCTTGGCGAATTCCGAGGGTTGTATTCCCACTCCTCCTATTCCAATCCAGGCCCTTGCACCCCGGATATAGTCTCCGAAAATAAGGACAAGAATAAGAAGAAGAGCAGTTCCGGCATATATGGGAATCGTCCAAGGCCTCCAAAATCTGTAGTTGACTAAGGCAAAAATAGCCATTAGGATTAATCCCGTCGAAGACCAAACTATCTGCTTAATCCATTCTAAGGAAACCTGATAACCATCCGAAGTTATTCCACTCGAATATATGAATGCTACACCGAGTATCTGCAGGCTGATCACCGAGAGGAATAATACGATATCCAGTTTTGCAATCGCGGAAGACTTTATTGAGCTTAGATCCACTATCAACCTTCGGCATCGGTTTCATAGGGCATTCCAGGCTGTGGCAGCTCCTTGTTATCCCAACTCCACCAGACTTCTCTCCTCCGCCACTCCGCGATTACCTCTTCATAGCTGCGATTAGCAAAAATTCCTTCGAAGACAATATCGATAGCCTTGGGCGCCCACCAATCGAATGAAGTTTCGGATGCCTCTACCATTGCAACCGCAACAACTTGCTCCTCAAGGTTGTCGGATCGGTGTGGCCCATATGCGACAAACCAATTATGCCACCTATCGTCATGGCCTATTTCTCCAGTTCCTGTTTTGCCTGCAACTGCAACCGAGTCGGTCTTGACGGCCCAGAATCCGGTCCCATTGGTCACCACTCCTCGCAGTGCATCTTGCAAGAACAAATAGTCTCGCGATTCAAGCAGGCCAACTGAATTCAAAATTTTCGGTTCTATTTCCTCATAAACCAATCCAGCCGCAAAGCCCGATCCTGATTGCCTGATTTCTTTGACTAAATGCGGGCGGTATACCGTGCCGCCATTAACAACGGCCGCCATTATATTGGCCATTTGGAGGGGGGTAATACTCAGGAAGCCTTGGCCGATACTTGCATTTAGGGTGTCTCCTCCGGTCCAGGGTGAATGGAAGCTCTCTTCCTTCCATTTTTTATCCGGTACTGTTCCCTCAACCTCACCGTCAAGTTCTATATCGGTTAATGAGCCCAAACCGAATCCCCTTGCGTATCGTGATATTGTATCAATCCCTATATACTTCACTCCCACGGTGCCAAAGTATATATTGCAGGACTGCTCCAAGGCCTCGCGAAGGTTAACAAGGCCATGTCCACTTTGCTTATGGCAAGAAAACCGGCGATTGCCTAAAACCATTGAACCACGGCAATTAACCTCCATTTCCGGACTCACGGTTTTTTCTCCGAGAATGGCCGCCATCATTATGATTTTGAAGGCCGATGCGGGCGCATAACTCGATTGAATTGATCTGTTCAAAAATGGAGAATCGGTATTGAGACTCAGGTTTTTGAAATTGACAGGTCCTTCATCGGCAAATTTATTCGGATCGAAGGAGGGATACGAAACCAGGGCCAGAATTTCTCCGGTTGAGGGTTTCAACACTATAAGGGAACCCTTTCGCGGTCCGAGCGCTTTCTCCGCAAGCTCCTGAATATGCCTATCGATAGTTAGAACCACATCCAATCCGCTTTCTGGCGGCGTAGCCTCTTCAACTTCACTCAGATTCCGCCCCTTTGCGTCAACAATTCGGGATATTTGGCCATCGGCGCCCCTCAGGAGGGTATCATAGGCTTTTTCGATTCCCGTTTTGCCTAGGCTGGACGTGCTGGCATAGCCCTCATTGTAAAGAATTTGCAGTTCCTCAACAGTGATATTTCCAACATACCCGAGAACATGAGAGATCGATCCCACACTGCTGTACCAACGATAGGGCTTACTAGACCAGTAAATGCCGGGATATTTTTCGCTGGCCTCCGCAATTCTTACGACAATTTCGTAGGGGATTCCGTCTCTTAGTTCGATCCGATTCCACGAGGAAGTCCAGTTAGAGGGAATCTTGTCGAGGATTGCTTCGGTTTGAAGTCCGAGGACCGGCGAGAGGGAAGTGGCAAGTTCCCTTGGATTAGAGGGAGCAATTTCGGCTGGAACAACGTGAATAGCGAATGAATCAATATTGAAAGCCAAGGGCTTATCCAGATTTCTATCCCAAATTAAGCCTCTCTGCGCCGGCAAAGTCTCGGATCTGCTTGCAACCTCTTTCGCTTGATCCTCCCAAAAGGGGTTTTCCACTATTTGCAAATTGAGAAGATATACTGTGAATGCCAGAAAAACAGAAAGGATGATTAATCCTAATACAAGCAGCTTACCTCTTAAACCAGGTATACTTCCGTTTTCATGACTATTCAACTGCTTACCCCCTTACTTCGATCAATGCCTTCATATATCGAAAATACTGCCAAAAAAATCAAGGGTGCTAACGCAATATTTGCTAGCAATTCCCAAATTGTACGCAGCGAAAAATAGCGCATCAAACCTGAATTGAGACCAAAAAAAAATGAAAGCAATAACGCGGAAACATATTTGACGAGTGTGGCAAGGGCGGCAACCGTAATAGGCAAAAGAATCGGATTGAAGGAGAAGTTGCTTCCAGCCTTACCGGATAGGTAGCCTATCAACACAAAGATGAAGGCATGAAATCCGAACGGAGCGAGTCCTATGGCGTCAATGCTAAGCCCGACAAAGAATCCGGAAATTTCTCCGGAAATTGGTCCATAACGCACCGCCAATACAAGCAATAAAATCATTGCGATGTCTGGAACAACAGAAAGCAATCTGCTCAAAATCGTTGATTGAAATATGGCAAGACCGCATGCAAAAATACCTGTTATAAGAATTCGCGCTACCATTGAACGCTTTCCGAAACGAATACGTATTCGATTCGGGTTACATCGATTATTGGCGCAAGTATGAGCTCGAGGGAGGTTGTATACTCTCTCGAACGTATTTCCTTAACCCGCCCAATGACAATTCCCCGCTGATAAAGCGACTGTAATCCCGAAGTAACCACAAGATCGTTGACCTCTATTAATTCCCCAGCGGATTTACGGACATAACGCATCATAAGTTCGCCCCTCTCATTACCCAAACCTTCGACTAGGCCCTCTACCCTGCTTTCTTGCAGTAGTCCTGCCACGTGGTGATCGGGATCGATAAGCGGACGGACCTGTGACGACTTGGTGCCAACGCTAACTACTTTGCCGAGCAATCCAAAAAAGCCATCTTGAAAAGCCGTAACGGCAGTCCCGGCTCTTATTCCATCCGTGGTCCCCTTATCGATTGTAATGGAGGAAAATAAATTTGAGGGATCTTTTGCGATTATTCTAGCCGGAATAGCACTGTAATCTATAGCCATGGAGTAGCCTAACTGTCGTCTGAGCTCTTCGTTTTCCCGCCTTAGTTCAATCATACTTCGCTCAAGACCCTGATAATCGCTAAGCTTATCCAGAACTATTTCGTATTGCTCCCTCATTTCCCGCAAACTTCTAATCGTTCCGAAAAGATTCCTCACTCGATAAGCTAGTTCCCCAAAAAATCGCTGCACCCCCAATAGAACACGACTGCTCCACTCCCCTCTTTCCGAGCGCTCACGTAAAGCACCTGAAAAAACGACTATCAATATAGAGACGATAAGAAGAACGACAAGCAGGGCTTCAGGACGTACGCCGTCATTTTTGCGCTCTCGCATTGGTTCTAGTTGCCCAATGCGTCATACAAGGCACGATTACTGCGCTGACCCTTGGTTATCTCGTAGTACTGACCGGCGCCTATTGCGACGCATAGCAACGGATCTTCCGCGAGTATCACCGGAACTCCGGTTTCCTTAGACAGCAATTTCGGCAGGCCCTTGAGAGTAGACCCTCCGCCCGTCATAACTATTCCTCTTTCAACTATATCCGCTGCAAGCTCAGGAGGAGTTTGGCCAAGCGTCTTCTTTACCTCCTCCACCACCGCGTTGATGGGTTCCTGGAGCGCTTCTCTGAGTTCGACGGAATCTACTTCCAGACGCCTCGGCAGGCCGGTTATCGCGTCCATACCTTTAATTTCTATCCTTTCTATAATCTTATCAGGCGATGCGTTGCCGATTTTGATTTTTAGTTGTTCGGAGGTCTGATCGCCAATAATCAAGTTATGCACAGTTCGAGCATGCTTGATAATCGCCATATCGAATGCATTTCCACCCAATCTGATCGCATTAGTTACTACCATCCCACCTAAAGAGATTACAGAAATTTCGGTTGTACCCCCTCCGATATCAACTATCATATGCCCTGCGGGTTCGAAAATCGGAATTCGCGCGCCAATAGCTGCAGCAAGGGATTCACCGATAGTTCTAACATCCCTTGCTCCGGCCTTGTATCCGGCCTCTACCACTGCACGCCGCTCAACCTCGGTAATACAAAATGGAATCCCCATAACGATTCTGGGACCTCGAATCAGCCAGCGCTTATTCTGAATTTTGCCTATGAAATACTTGATCATTTTTTCGGTAGTTTCGAAATCCGCGATAACTCCGTCGCGCAAGGGTCTTATTGCAATAATTTCTCCATGTGTCCTCCAAAGCATTTGCTTTGCGTTATGTCCAACCGCGACAACTTTTTTTGTTCCACGCTCTACCGCCACAACCGACGGTTCGCTGCTAACTATTCCTCGATTGCGTATGTAAATCAGAGTATTGCAGGTACCAAGATCGATTCCAATATCCGACGTAAGGCCATCGAAGAGCCTTTTTCGGCCGCTCATTTTTCCTCCACAATAGGTTATTTAGTCATACAGCCGATGCAGCGCGCCAACATGCCTGGGATTTATTCTAAACACGGCAAACCACGCATTTCTCGCCTCGATATTCATTCCCAATTGGTGATAAACCTCACCTAGGTTGAATTGGTAATCCTGATTATCCGGTTCGATATTCACGAGCGTCTCGAATACCTCTTTCGCCATTAAGAAGTTGCCAACATCATAGTAGAGTTGTCCTAGATGTGATAGTCCTTTGCTTTTCAGTTCTTCATCTTTTGTGATATCGATAGATCGCTTATAATATTCGGCTGCGCTTTCATACCGGCCCAGCTTGAAAGCCTCATCACCGAGTGTTATCAGAAGCCGATCCGTGGGATGTGTTTCGGCGGCCAATTCGTACCAGAACAGAGCATTCTCAACATCACCGAGCATTGAATAGGCCCTGCCCATGAACTCCAAACTATCGTCGGACTTATATCCCGAATTAAATGAGGCTTGAAGGTATTTAATTGCCAAATCAGCCCAATGCCTCCCCTTGAGCAAATAAGTCTTTCCAAGAATATAATCCACCTGCGCCGGATTATTCGTGTCTCCGATGGCCTTGAGTAAGCGCAAATAAGCAATGGCGGTATTGAGGCTCAAATTGCGTTCTTCCACGGATAGTTTTGCAATCGCGAGATGGAAATGCGAAAATCCAGCGTATAACAATGCGCTTCTATCCAGAGGATGCCTCTCCAACTCTTTCTCCGCGATTGCGGCAACTTCTGCATAGTCTCCAAGCTGCCATAAATCAACAATCATAGTTGCATCATTATCTCTGGAGATAATGGATCTCTCTTTGAACAGCAAAACTCCCTTGTTAACTGCCAAGTAGATCAGCGCTGAGAAAGAGGCCAGTATTAACCCTGCATATAGGGTGTTCCTTAACTTCTTTCGCCTTCTCATCGGTGCAACATCAATTCTTTTCATAGCAAAAAAAGACAGGCCGGTAAGCCGAGTTCTGTTTACGGTCGCCATATATCTGTTTCCGCCGTCGCCGACGCAATAATGAGCGATCTACCCGCAGGCATTAGGCGGGGATCCACCTGCTGCTTAATCTTGCTCCAAATGAGGTTTACCTCGCGGCTCCTGTTACCAGGCGGCCCGGTGAGCTCTTACCTCACCTTTTCACCCTTACTCGAGAAGAAGGCAGGCCCCTTCCAAGCGGTATATTTTCTGTGGCACTGGCTGTCGCCAAAAGATTGGCGCCCGGGAATTACCCGGCATCCTCCCCTGCGGAGCCCGGACTTTCCTCTAGATTATTCTAGCGGCGACCCGGCCTGTCTAGTCCTCCACTGATAGATGCCGGCCAAACCGGTTACAGAAGATGACTACTTACAATTCTAAACTTTTTTGAACAAAGATTCCATACCAAATAATTCTCGGCAGTCGAAATTTCTATATCTTATCGAGACGTGAGACGGCCGTTCAAATCACACTATTCGAGTTCGACATTTTCATCGATCAATCCCGCAAGTCCTCCCACATCCCCGTTGTCAAATTCATAGGATTCCGAAATTTGCTCTACGCCTTCTTCCCAGAAGAGTATTCGGCTGCAGTATGGACAGAATTGTATATCTACGCCTCCACGAATATCGTTTACGAACTGTGCCGGGAGCACCATATGACAGCCGCTGCATACATTGGATCTCACGGGAACAATACCAACTCCGGACTTGTTGCGGATGATTCGCTGAAATTTGAAGAGCATCTCGTCTTCCATATCCGGGTTCAATCTCTTCTCATCCTCCATAAGAGCTTCCAACTGCGACTCCTTATCGCTGGTTTCGGCCTGTATCTTGTCGTTTTCGAAGTTAAGCTCTTCTTCCTGCATTTTTATCATTTGCTCATCTCTTTCAAGGGAGCTTAGCATTTCGTCCAAATCTCGCTCTCGCTTCTGGATTTCCCGGCGAAATCGTTGCTCCCGCTCAGATGCGTCGCGTATTTCCTTGTCTAGAGCTTCATACTCTCGTTGGGTTGTTATAACATCCATTTTGGTCTCGGATTCTTCCCTAAGCCGCTCGGCTTCGAGCATCTCGTGATTCAGGTGACTAATTTCATTTTTGATCGCTTCAAAATCCTGGTTCTTCTCTACATATATCTTTTTTAGCCGATTCAAAATTTCTTTCTTTGTTTCAAGAGCCCTAGGAATTTCAAGTATTTCGCGCTCTATCGCGTATTTCCTTGAAAGTATTTCCTGCAATCGCTGTAAATCCTCAAAGGTATTTTTCATGATGGCATTCCTCCTAATTACCAAGGTAATCCTTGAGTTTTCGACTTCGCTTCGGATGTCTTAGCCGGCGTAGGGCCTTAGCCTCGATTTGACGAATTCTCTCCCTGGTGACGTTGAAATACAACCCTACCTCCTCAAGAGTAAGGGAGTATCCGTCATCTAAACCAAATCTCATCTTCAAAACTTCCTGTTCCCTTGGCGGGAGGGTTACCAGCACCTCCTGCATCTGCTCCTGAAGAATGCGAAAACCTGTTTGCATTGCAGGATTTTCAACATCCTTATCCTCTATGAAATCGCCCAGGAGGGAATCCTCTTCCTCGCCTATGGGCGTCTCAAGACTAATGGGTTCCCTTGCTACATTTTTTACGGACTTCACTCTGGCTACCGTCCAACCGAGTTGACCGGCCACTTCCTCATCGCTTGGTTCCCTCCCCTTCATCTGTGTTAACTGCCTCGATTCACGGACAACTTTGTTAATTTGTTCAATCATGTGAACCGGCACGCGGATTGTTCGGGCTTGGTCCGATATAGATCTAGTTATGGCCTGCCGAATCCACCATGTTGCATAGGTGGAAAATTTATAGCCCTTCCTATACTCGAATTTTTCAACAGCCTTGATTAGGCCAATATTCCCTTCTTGAACGAGATCGAAGAAATGCAAACCGCGATTAGTGTATTTTTTGGCAATGCTAACCACCAGACGCAGATTCGCCTTAATGAGGCGATCCTTGGCTGTCTTCATCATGATACGGCCGTGAATAATCTCTTTCGCCAACTCAAGTATCTCTTCAACAGAGGCTTCAAAATCGATTTCCAAATCTTTCAAGTTTTTTTCGGTAACCTGAACCTGTCGAATAAATTCCTTTATCTCGTCCACACCTAAGCTGAGTCTCGATTCAATTTCTTTTCGCTCGTCGGCCTTTGTCAGCCCCCTCCCAATTGCCCGTATTCCCTTCATAGACCGAACGCCAAGAGTTCGTTCGATTCTATGCTGCTTCTGCTGATACTGCCTTATTTTCTTAACGGCAGTGGCAAAGCGATCGGCAAATTTGATGATTTCCTCCTGATGAATATCAATCTTAGATATATCCGCAAGCAAAGCCTTTCGCTTATTCAGCAATTTTTTATCCGCTAGAACGACGCCATGGGTTGAAGCTACTCGATTTTTCAAGTCAATGTACTGCTTCAGCGGCGTGTTCAAATTTATGATCGAATCCCTGTAAAACTGATTAATCCTTCGTCTTTCCGCTAGGAAATCACTAATCTCCTTCTTGGAGTAGCTCATACTAGCCGGATCTGCTTTACTAAACGCCTTTTGGGCCAGTTCATAAAACTCCGGGATTAGCATACCGGAGGTTCTCAGCGCCCTCGTGATGATGCTTTCCCCCTCCTCCATTTGCTTGGAAAGGATTACTTCTTGTTCAGCGGTAAGAAGATTTTCTTTACCGATTTCCCTCAAATAAAGGCGTATAGGATCGTCTACCGAGGTATCCTTGTCGTTACTTATGAACTTCTTGGGTTGAGGCTGCGGCGCCACCGCGTTTTCTATTATTTTTTCTACACTGCTATCGTTGTCGTCTTCTTGTTCTTCTTCGGCTTCCTCATCCAAATCAGTCTCAATGCTATCATCCAGATCACTTTCCGCCTCTTCGCCTTCTGATGATTTCTCGTCATCGTCTGCGATTAACCTTGTATCCTCGGTAATCGCAACTCCGGAGGCTTCAAGCAGCGATATAACTTTGTTAATCGACTCGGATTTGCCCAGTTCTTCAGGTAACCAGTCGCTAAGCTCTTCAAGGCTAATGCTCTTATTCCTTTCTGCATGTTCCAGAAGCTTAGAGATTATTGGATTAGATTCTATTTCAGCCATTCTTGCCTTGCCTGATACTCAATATTTCCTTGTCTATCGCCTGTATGCGTGTTATACGGGCAATATCCCTCGATTCGTTCTCCTTGCCACTTGCCGATAGGCTCCTTATCAATTCCGACCGCTCTTCATTGAGCCATCTCGCTTTCAAAGCAAGGATTTTTTCGGTAATAGTTTTTTCGGCATTTTCATCATAAATTCCTGCTAAAGCATTTTTCAGTATGTATTTCTTGAGTTCCTCGTCATCCAACAACCGGACGATTGTTTCCGTTCTTAGTTTTCTATCATCGGCATATAACTCATCCATAACTCTATAAACCGCCAAGGCTTTTTTATTCCTAAGCATTACGGGGGCCAGGTGCTGTTTTAGGTTTTCGAAGTGCTCCGTTTTTACGGCAACAGCCGTCATTAAGTACAACTCATCATCGATTGGAATTGATTCAAGTTTTTTCGAAGAAGGAATCGCTTGTTTTCTCCCCTGCTGGTAACGATACTCCCTTATAACTGTAATAGGATCCGCTTTGATAGTATCCGCTAACTGTCTTAGATAAGCTTCCCGTCTAATTTCGGAATTCACAGCGTTTAAATATGGTGCTAGTTCCTTAAGGAATTTCTCTTGAAAATGTCCACTTACTTCCAGTTTATCATCGTCGGCAAAGGAGTTTAGCAGATAAGTAAAAACACTTATAGGCCTCCGAACCATTTTTTTTAACTCAGCAGCTCCCTCAGAGATGAGAATGTCGGCTGGATCCGAATCAATTGGCAATCTGACGGCATTTACAGGCAACCCAATACTCTCAGCAAGCACAGCCGTTTTAATTGCGGCAGCTCGGCCTGCATCATCCCCATCGTATAGGATTATCATGGAATCCGCATAGCGGCCGATAATCCTAGCTTGGCCGGTGGTAAATGCTGTTCCAAGCGGGGCTATAACCTCTCTTATTCCGGCTTGCGCGCATGCGAGAACATCCATATTTCCCTCGCAGATTACAGCACTTCGACTTTGCCTAATGTTCTGTTTCGCCTGGGCAAGTCCGTAGAGCTGCTTGCTCTTTTTGTATATTGCAGATTCTCTCGAATTGATGTACTTCGGGGCGTTTTCATTTAACGAGCGACCACTGAATGCAACCACTCGTCCAATATCGGGCATTATAGGAAACATGATTCTATCAACGAAGAAGGACCACTTCGGTGATTTCAGGCTAAACAAACCCGAGTCACCAAGAAATTCCGGTGAATAATTCTTCTTGAGAAGAAAATTATACAGCCATTCCCCATCTGATGGAGCCCAGCCGATTTTATATAACTCCGCGGTTTCTTCATCGATACGACGTTTGGATAAGTAGTCTCGGGCATGCCTTGCTTCCAAGCTATTCCGCAAGAGCCATCTGAATATGTCTGCAACCTTCTCGTGTAATTCCTCGAGAGCCGATAGGACATTGCTATCCGATTTGGAACCGGAGCTTATGCTCGGTAGTTCGATTCCTACTTTTTTTGCCAGCAAATTGAGAGCTTCCGGAAAGCTTAGACCCTCAATTTCCATTAAAAATCGGAATACGTTGCCGCCTTTCTGACATCCAAAGCAGTAATACAGATTGGAATCCGGACTTACTGAAAAGGATGGGGTTTTTTCTGTGTGAAATGGGCATAGTCCCCACCACCGGCTACCCTTATTCGATAAGCTGACATATGATCCAACGAGATCCAGAATATCTACCCTTCGGCTAATCTCGTCTATCAGACTTCGTGAGACTGTGCCGGGCATATCAGTCCTTGACTACGTATTGAGCCAGATAGACGCTCCTCGCATCCAGGTGATCATAATAATCCCGGGTGAATTCATGGGTGCCGGCCACGGAATCCTTTACAACAAAATATAGGGCACCGGACTTTGCGGGAAAGAAGGCCGCGCTTAGAGCAATATGACTTGGCGCTGATATGGGCCCAGGCGGCAGCCCCTTATCGTAATAAGTGTTATATGAAGATGGAATCTCAAGGTATTGTTCAAAAATACGCCTGTTAAACCTCAAATAATCGCTTTGGAATGGAACTCCTGCATCTGTCTCCTCAATCGCATATACGACGGTTGCACATGATTGCAGAGCCATCCCCGCGAGGATTCGATTGTTGAATACTGCTGCTATAAGAGGCGCTTCCTCTCTGATTCGATATTCGCGTTCGACAATGGATGCTAGGATAACCTTTTCATGCAGCTGCGTTGGAGTAAGCTGAATCCATGAAGAATCTATCTCATTCAAAATTTCGAAGAATCTATCGGCCATCATTCCAACCACGAGCCTGGCGATTTCTTTCGAGTTCTCCGCACCTTCCTCAATTGGAGTTTCGATTCTATAAGTATCGGGAAACATATAACCCTGTAAACCGCCTGGATTCGCCGATATCGGGTATTCTACTGCCATATCTATAATGGCCTGCTCCACATCACTGGAATTTGCAAGTCCAGCATCCTGAACTCTCTTGGCAATCCTGGTGGAAGTGAGTCCGGGAGGGATTGTCAGAGTAGTATACACAAGATTGGATCCGGGAGTTGTAATTATGCGAATGATTTCGGATGGCCTGACTCCAAAGTCGATTAAATACCGCCCTGCCAAAAATTGCTTTGCGATTCCGAGACGGTATTGAATGCGATAAAGCAGAACAAGGTATTGCTGATTAGCGATTAGGCCGCTGTTTTCAAGGTTCTCGGCCACGGTTGCAATCGTATCTCCCCTTCGGATAGCTAGCTCGGCCGCAGGCTGCGCGCCTAAATCGCCGGTAGGAGAATTCAGTATAACAAAGTACATGATTGCTGCGAGAAATACTAGAATGGGGATTGCGATCAGCAACGCAAAAAAGATATTTCGTATATTGGAAGCACTTCCCATTTATACCCCTTGGTAAATTATGTGGCTGCCATCCAAGATGGTTCCGTCCATTATAGCTCCAATGTATACCCCTCCCGCGCCAGGTCGATTATCAATGACTTGCCGCTCTTGTGTTCAAGGCGGTTATCGAACAGCCGTGCCGATTTAAGCATGGCTTTCATGGTTGCGTCGGAATTCAGGGGATCGTGATGAAATAAGTATAGTCTTCGAATGCCGAATTCTCTAACAAATTCAACCGCCAGGCTGTATGAGGAATGGCCCCAGTTGTACTTCTCTATCGCTTCGCCAAGTGTGTATTGAGTATCCAGCACAATCGCATCGGCATCTTGGAAGTAGGCAATGTTTTTCTGTGTCCGTTGGAAATCTTTCTCGGTTAATTCGGTATCGGTGGAGTAAATGAACGATTTTCCCGATTCTGTTACCTTATAAGCGCTGCAGCCATTTGGGTGATTTCTGTGTATCCATTCGATTTTAGCTCCCCCAAGTTCGAGCACCTCGTCTTTTTGCAGGATTACAAAGCGGATATCCGCTGCGAAGCTATCCCAGCCAACCGGATGGTAGGGCGCCACCATAAACCTCTTGAGATTTTGCTCCATATTCGGGAATGGGCTATAAAACGTTACCCTGCCCTTGGGATTATACATCGCGCCAAAATAAGGTAGACCGAGAAGGTGATCGTAATGAAAATGGGAAAGAAAAATATGATACTCACCGATATTCTCGCGGGTTTTCTTGATTCTCTGCTCTAAGTCTCTAAGTCCTGTGCCGGTATCGAGTATTATCACTGTGTTCGCATTGGTTCTAAGTTCAATGCAGGCGGTGTTTCCGCCGACGGTTCCAAAGAGTTCGGCAGGAAGTGTGCTTAGGAATTTTTGCCGGGTCTCCGGATTGCGCAAGTGCTCCGGTTTAGCGCGCTGAAAAATCGCGGCAAACTTGTTCCGGAGTTCTTCAGGGCTTAAGGGTGTTGGACTGGAACCTCGCACTCCCCAGAACCGAACTATCATAGCACCTCCGATGGATCACAATATCCTATCGGCTCGAGAGTATCACTCTGGCACAGTGCACCCTTATATAGAGGCATTCGATGGGAGACCTCCGATTTGGGGAGAGAAGGATTTGAACCTTCGAAGCCGAAGCAACAGATTTACAGTCTGCCCCCTTTGACCACTCGGGAACCTCCCCGTATATCCAGCAGCAGCCATCTGTCGGATTCGAACCGACGACCCCGAGATTACAAATCACGTGCTCTGGCCAGCTGAGCTAAGATGGCGGTCTGATAGCATATCAGGCAATCGAAGGGAAATTATCACCTGCGTATCAAAGTGTCAACAGGGTGCCTGGTTTATTCGCTCAGCAAGGTCCAGTATTCGCGCACGATTCCGAGTGCGCAGGCAGCTCCAAAGAGACGGCTTCCTATTCATGTTTGATGCCTAATCTGATTTCGCGCCTTCTTTTATAGAGGGGTATATAGGCTCTCGCTAGAACCTTCTGCCAGGTACGGCGCCCATATATTGTTCTTTCGGCGACTCTCCGCATAAGTGATAATCTCAGCTTGTTTTTCCACTCGCTTCCGATAGCTACTTTGAGAATCTGTGCAAGGCCTTCTTCATTTTTTGGAGAATACTTGAAGCCATCAATATTGTGCCTGATTTTCTTGAGTCCGCCTACAGATCGCACTATTGGCAGAGCGCCGAGAAGTTGTCCTATCATGTCGATTTGTCCGCAGGGTTCCCATTCCGGTGGATTGTGACAGCACGCGGTTTTGCCAAAAAAAACCCTGGGCTCGGCATTTTTTTATAAGAAGCGCAAGGAGTCCCGTGTGACCATCGTGCCCGTGGATGATATCGGGCGTCCTTCCCTCTCTTAGTATGCTCGAATGGCGCCGGCCTGGAGTGCGGTGTTCATTTCATGGACATCTAGATGGCCTTTACCAATCATATCGAAACTTGGGGCATCGTTTTCGGTGTAGGTGTAAACCTCTTGTTTGCTATTGAAGCACTCTGAATCAAGCAGGCGTACTTCGATTGCTCCGATGTTGGCGCCCAATACGCTAAGCACATGGCGCTTGCCATTCACCCCCAAAGAAAACCTGCAAAGCTGCTTCCCCTTTTTAACGAATGCATAGCGAGGGATGAAAACCACGACTTTGATTTGTCTTCCGGAGAGTGCGTCCGCAAGCCCGCGGACGGCATCTTTTATGCCGCCGGCGCCGACAATACCCTCGAACTCCCGCGTTACGAGGCAGACGCTTCGTATCATTTCTTGTCGAGGGTTTCCGATCTGAGATTCTCTGCTGCGCCAAGGTAAACCGGTATTGCCATTTTACGGGCTTGCCGAGTTCGCCAAGTTATCAGGATTCGCACTATGCGCGGCAAACTATCTTCTATTTTGGGTTCCTGGGAGCAGAAAAGGGGAACCTGATTGAATTCGGGAATCGCTTCTCTCAGGGCTGTTGCGGCGTTCTTTCGGACTAAATCGGGAGTTTGAGTTAGTTGAACGCTAATTACTTTCTTCAACGAAATTCGATTGAGCCTGCATAGTGATTCGGCCAGCTCGCCGACTGATTTCACCATTTCGCTGTCTTCCTGCTTACTTTCGGGTATGCTTACGGCGCCTCTAACGGCAATTATGCTCATCGGAACAACATTATCCGATTTTAAGTACGCTGTTAAAGCCGGTTCCGGATTCAGTGCTTCTTGGGCGGGTCGAACGGACTAATAGAAACAACGCCAACAGAGTAGCAGTTTGGCTTCAATACCGGCATCGTCCACCTACATCGGATTGACTTCACTAGCCCTATGGAACTTCGAGCAGCAGAAGATCCACCTGCCTTGCGACTCCAGACTCTACGACTGAAAACAATATCGGCACCATGCTGCCTATTCGCCATGATTGGGGAATAGGAAAACTGAATTTCGTTTGCTTTGCGCCCGGTTCCATCGGCGCGGGGTTAATCGCATTGTCGCCTACTCTGATGAATACTGTTGGAGGCCTTATGCCCTCGGGATATATCAACTCACCGCTCAATATGGCAATCCCCCTATTAACCTCGAAGGACGAATTCTTCCATCTGGAATTGCTGAAAATTGCAACCAGTATTATTCGCCCACTCTCCGTTCGAACCTGCCCAAAGCCAGCATTGTACCATTCAGAATTGAGAAGATTACTGCTATGAGAGGAGCTTTTCATCCAAGCAAGTAAAATGGATTCGATGGAATCCCCCGCTCCAAGGTTCTCCCCGGCCATTGTGCCGGTTCCTCCAGCGAATCGATATCTCTCAACCACCCTTTCTCCATTTAGACTGCGATGACTCAGTAGGTTTCTTTCGGCAAGTTCCTTAGCGTGAAGTGTCGCCGCAAGCGATGCAGGTTCCTCATGCGCCAGGGCATGCAATTCCTTACCAGTTCTAATGCTATTAACTGCATCGAGTACGGCTTTGATTTCGTTTGCGCTGGTATTCGAATCAGATAATTTAGATGCGCCTGAGAGAACATCACTAACAAGCACCAATGAAATGGCAAAGACTCCTCTCATCATACTTTGATTACCATCATGGGGATGCTAGCGCGTCAGCCTGGCGGCCAAGCGAATTTGCGGCCACCTAGAATATGTGCGTGGAAGTATTCTACCGTCTGACCGCCATCGCGGCCATTGTTAATCACTATCCGATAACCGGAATCATCGAGGTTCAGTGATGCAGCCACTTTGGAAATCGCGGAAAAAAAACGGCCTGTTTCCTCGATGGGTCTACTTGTTATTTCCGCAAATCGCTCGAATTTTGCCTTGGGGATTACTAGAACATGTATGGGCGCCTGGGGATTGATATCTCGAAATGCGAGTACATCCTCATCCTCATAAACGCGATCGACTGGCAAACCGCCACTCAGTATCTTATCAAAAATCGTCTCATACATCTAATCTACTCCTTTGAAAATGCGAAATCCAAAATAGCGCCGATTATCAGAATATTCCATTCTGCTGTATGAGGTTTTCCATTGAAGCTTCGACATCCAGACTCATACTGATAGCCCTCTGGTCATCAAAGACGAAACGACCGCTGAAATACCTATCGGCCAGCAGCTGCGGAAGCCACAACGCATCATCCACCCACATCTTATCGTATGGAATCGAACTCTCGTCGCACCAAAACGGATTTGCCTCAGTCGTTTCAAGGGGCTTGCCAAACCAGGTTTCCGTTTGAAATACATAACCTCTTATGGAATGGCCGTTTGTGAACTGGAAGCATAGGCTGCCCGAATATGATAGGTTTTCCACACGGATGCCCACCTCTTCATGTGCCTCGCGCACAGCTGCCTGCTTTGGTGTTTCATCTCTTTTTATTCTTCCGCCGGGAGCATTTATCAAACCGGCCCCTAATCCGGTCTTTTTGTGAATCAGTAGAATCTGCCTATCCAATCGATTTCGTACAAAACACAGAACCGATTCTTCGATCGGCATCCAATTGCCGAGGCCTATTTCTCTAGCGCGTTTCACTCTCGCTAGGCTACTTCAGTTTTTCCTGTTCATCAAGTCTGAGGATGAGTTCAACCACGTTGCTTCCTCGATTGGGTATATGATAACCTCGACCCCGAGTCGTTTTTTTGGCGGAGAGAGGCATGGCGGATAAGAGCGGGGCCATTCGCAATATTGGCATTATAGCTCACATCGATGCTGGCAAGACAACAACAACAGAGCGAGTACTCTACTACACGCATAAAAATCACCGAATAGGCGAAGTCGATGATGGTACAGCCACTATGGACTGGATGACCCAGGAACAAAACCGAGGAATAACCATTGTTTCTGCTGCAACAACTTGCTATTGGAACGGTACAAAAATCAACATCATCGACACGCCTGGGCATGTTGATTTCACAGCTGAGGTAGAACGCTCGCTCAGGGTGCTCGATGGAGCTATCGGAGTGTTTTGCGCTGTCGGCGGTGTTGAACCCCAATCCGAAACAGTATGGCGACAGGCCAATCGCTATGGAGTGGCGCGCGTAGTCTATATAAACAAAATGGATCGAGTAGGAGCGGATTTTGCGGCTGTAGTAGAGGAAATCCGAGAAAAGCTGGGCGCAAATCCGATTCCGATAGCCATCCCCATTGGAGCGGAATCCGATTATGAGGGCAATATCGATCTTATAGAAATGCGCGAACTGCATTGGAATCAGGAAGATAACGGCGAGAAAACCGAATACTGCGATATCCGCGATAAGTACAGGCCCATTGCGGAGAAGTGGCGTGAAGAGCTGTTGGATGTTCTTTCGTCCTACAGTGAAGAAATCACGGATATGTATCTTGAAGGGAAATCTGTTGATTCAAAGTCGATAAACAGAGCTCTAAGATCCGCCACAATTGCTAACAAGCTCGTTCCTGTGCTAGTAGGCTCATCCCTAAAAAACAAGGGTGTTCAGCCGCTCTTGGATGCAATAATAAACTACCTCCCCTCACCCGAGGAACTTGTACCCATCGCCGCGATGCATGCAAGGAAGAAGGAAGAAGTAATTATACCCAGAACCTCATCCGGATTTCTCAGCGCCCTGGTTTTCAAAATCCAGCACGACCGGGAAATGGGAATGCTAAATTATCTCCGGGTATACTCGGGCGTCCTAAAATCCGGAATCAGGGTATTCAATGTGAATAGCGGAAGACGCGAACGAATCAATCGCTTACTGCGTATGCATGCGAATAACAACGAGCAAATCACGGAATTGCGAGCCGGCGATATTGGTGTCGCAGTGGGATTAAAACTCGCTCGCACAGGGGAGAGCCTGGCCAACGAGAAAAACCCCGTATTGCTTGAAAACATGCAATTTCCAGAGCCGGTTATCTCAGTTGCAATTGAACCGAAAACCATGAGCGATCAAGATAAACTTCGCGAATCCCTGGAAAATCTTCGCAAGGAAGATCCGACATTCGGAGTTGAAGAAGATAGGGAAACCGGACAGCTGATAATCTCCGGCATGGGAGAACTCCACCTGGATATATTGGTAACCAGGATATCCGAAGAATACAAAGTGAATGCAAACGTAGGCAAACCTCAGGTTACCTATAGAGAATCAATCACTAAGCGGATAGAACACAGCGAGAAGTATCAGAAAACCCTTGCCGGCAAGGAGCATGAAGCCTCCTTACGCATCAGGGTTGAACCTCGCGATCGAGGCGAGGGAAATTTTTTTGAATCCGCCCTGCCTAGGGGGAAACTACCGGAGCAGTTCCAAGATGCAGTGCAAAGAGGGATAGAGGCTTCCTTTCTATCGGGAATAGTTATGGGATATCCGTGTGTCGACATCAGGGTTACGCTCATAAGCACTATCTTTCAGGAAGCCACGGCTAGTGAGATTGCCTTTGAAACCGCCGCTTCTCTCGGCTTTGATGCGGCATGCAGGGATGCTTCACCAATACTCTTGGAACCCATAATGGGAATTGATGTAATGTGCCCCAGAGAGCAGGTGGGCGATGTTATCAGCAATCTGAATCAGCGAGGCGGGTATGTTGAAAGCATGGAATCTAGACCTACCTATGAATTGGTTCGGGTTAAGGCTCCGTTACGGAATATGTTTGGATACTCGACAGTGCTAAGAAGCCTAACGCAGGGACGCGGAAACTTTTCAATGGAGTTTAGCCATTTTGCCCAGAAACTTGAGCGTTAGAGGGCAGCATGACCGAGCGGGTTTCAATTGACGGCTGATTGAGGCTATCATAGGATAGCCTACGATAGGGAGGAAGCGCTCGTGACACTGAAGAACATCCGCAACGTTGCAATTTGCGGTCACGGAGGCACTGGAAAGACGTCGTTAATTGAGCAGTTGATGTTTCGGGGAGGTGTGATTTCCAAGGCCGAGAGTGTCGAAAGCGGTCGAACCGTAAGCGATTTCCACGAAGATGAAATTGAGCATAAATTCTCAATCCATGCGAGCTTAATGCGGCTGCCGTGGAAGGGTGTCAAAGTCAACATACTTGATACCCCGGGATCCTCTGATTTTTTAGGAGAAGTGGTATCCTCGTTTAGGGTAGCGGAAACGATCGTGATGGTGATAAGCGCCTCAGCGGGAATACAGATTGAAACTATCAAGCTTTGGCGCAGGCTGGATAATCGAAAAAAACCAAGAGTGGTTTTTATAAATAAGATGGATCAGGATCGCGCTGGTTTTCAGGAATCCTTGAGCGATTTGAAGAAGGCATTCAAGGTAACCGCTATCCCTCTCAATTTACCCCTTGGCGAGGGCGCTCTTCATAAAGGAATAATCGACATCCTACACATGAAATCGATCGGAGCCGGAGGAGAAGAAGTTGAAATACCCTCGGACATGAGCGAGGAGGTTGCGACTTGGAGAGAAACACTAATTGAGATGGCCGCCGAGGGGGACGATGAACTTACCGAAAAATTCTTCGATAACGGCACGCTCGAAGACCCGGATATCATAAAGGGACTAAGGGAAGGGATGGCAAACAACACCTTTGTTCCGGTATTATGCGGTTCTGCAGCCCTGGGCTCCGGCATTCGGAATTTGCTGGATATACTGGCTGAGTTATGCCCGCCTCCGGGGCGTGAGGACGAACCGCAGGAATCCGGTGAATCAATCCCCTATGAGGACTCTGGAACCTTTTCCGGTTTCGTATATAAAACCTCAATAGACAAATTCTCTGGCAAGATAAGTCATATAAAAGCAGTAAGCGGCGTGCTCAGACCGAGCGAAGCGATAAACACTCGAATCGGCAAGAAAGAACGCATAACGAAAATTTTCCAGGTTAACGGCAAGAGTCTCTATGAGATACCGGAACTGAGGACGGGCGATTTAGGCGCGGTTACAAAGCTTGATTCCGTGTATACCAATGATACAATCGCTGCTAGCGCTACTGATATTCGTTATAAGAATCTTGCCCTACCCGTCCCGGTTCACACGATGGCTATCAATGCGGAGGCAAAGAGGGATGAGGACAAAATGAACGATTTCCTGCATAGAGTAGCCGAGCAGGATCTCACATTCACGATTAGATTTGATGAGGAAACAAAGGAAACCATTGTTTCCGGAATGGGAGAAATGCATGTAAGCAACATTTTTGATAAGTTGCTGCATGAATCCCAAATTCGGGTTCAGACGCGAAAGCCAAGAGTGCCTTATAGAGAGACAATTACGAGAAGCGCCGAAGCCGAGTACACCCATAAGAAACAATCAGGCGGGCATGGCCAGTATGGGAAGGTGTTTATAAGAGTGAAGCCTCTACAAAGAGGAGAGGAATTTGAGCTAACTAATGATATCAGGGGGGGGGCAATAAGTAAGGGCTATCTCCCGGGAATCGAAAAGGGTCTTAGAGAGGCAATGTCAGAGGGTTTCCTGGCAGGGTATCCGATGGTTGATATAGGAATAAGCGTATATGACGGTAAGGAACATTCGGTGGATTCCTCGGAAATGGCGTTCAAACTCGCGGCTAAGATGGCATTGAAGAGGGCATATGAAAACGCCGGTCCTGTTCTTCTCGAGCCGCTTATCAACCTTACCGTTTTTGTCGAAGACCAATACCTTGGAGAAATACTTTCGGATCTATCAGCCAAGCGCGCAAAGGTTCAGGATCAGGCCCCGATTGGAGGTGGAATTCAATGCGTTAGGGCGATCGTACCTCAGGGCGAGCTACTTACATATGCAATCGATATGAAATCTTTGACATCCGGTACAGGTGCCTACGAACTCGAATTTAGCCACTATGACATGGTGCGTGGAAAGGTTGCGCAGGATATCATCAGCGCTAGCGCGAAGGGGTCTACTTGAGCGAATAAGTGGATTTTAGCGCTATCCCCGCTTAGCCAATGGGGTGTAGGGTCTTCTCTTGGTTATACTTCGATAGGCCGGCCGCATTATTCTGCCTCCTGAGACAATCTCTTCAATTCGGTGTGCGCACCATCCAACAATCCTGGACACTGCAAACAAGGAAGTAAACAGATCCTGCGGTATGCCCAGGCAGTTGTACGCAAATCCCGAATAGAAATCGACATTGGCGCCCATGCTCTTGTTTTTTCCCGTCACCTCGGAGAAAACCTTTGGAGCAATTCTTTCGACAAGTTCATAGAGTTTGAACTCGTCTCCCAAGCCGATTGAATTTGCCAGTTCGGAGACCTTCTTCTTAAGCAGTTCAGCTCGGGGATCCGATTTGGTGTAAACCGCGTGTCCCATTCCATATACCAGGCCGCTGCGATCGAAAGCCTCCTTTCTCAGCAACTTGGCGATGTGCTCGCTTACCATCTCCTCATCGCTCCAGTCGCTCACCTTATCCATTATGTCCAGCATCATAACACGAGCCTTTTCCGACGCGCCGCCATGAAGTGGGCCCTTCAGAGAACCAATTGCGGCGCTTATCGCCGAATATGTATCAGTACCTGTGGATGAAACCACATGCGCCGTGAATGCGGAGTTGTTTCCGCCGCCATGTTCCGCATGAAGAACCAGGCAAAGGTCGAGAACTTCCGCTTCCAATTGTGAATATGATTGATCCTCCCGAATCAGCATCAATAAATTTTCAGCGGTTCCCTTATCCTTATCGGGAGCGTGGATGAAGAGACTTGCGCCGTTGAGATAGTGATTTTTAGCTTGAAACGCATATGCGGCAATCGAGGGAAATCTGCTAATCAGCTGTACGCTTTGTCTCAAGAGATTTGAGATTTCGAGAGAATCCGGAGATGGATCAAACGAATACAGTGAAAGGACCGCCCCAGCCAACTTGTTCATAAGATTTTCGCTGGGAACCTTGAGTATTACATCCTCGGTGAAATGCTCCGGCAAGGCTCTTAGAAGTCCAAGTTGCTTTGTGAAATCATCTAATTCCTGCCTTGCGGGAAGATTCCCGAATAGAAGAAGAAATGCGGTTTCTTCAAAACCGAAGCGCCCCTCGTGTTGAAATGCATCGATAATGTCCCTGATATCCATGCCCCTATAACTGAGTACACCCGGAACTGGTGTTTTCTCACCCTCGTCGATGATATAGCCGTGTACCTGGCCTATTTCCGTAAGCCCAACCAAGACACCGGTACCGTCGTTATTGCGCAGTCCCCTTTTTACAGAGTACTGCTCATACAATTCAGGGGCTATTCTATTTTGTTTGTCAGCAATTTCCGCGAATCTGGCAAAGAAGGGATTGTTTTCAGTCATAGCATATCCAATTCGAAAACAATATCGCGGATTATTCGATTTTCGGCAACCCCACGTTCTTCGAATTTGGTTGAGGGACGGTAACTTGGTTTGGGCGACCATTTCCTGCAGCGATTTTTCAGGCCCTTGGCGCTTTCAAGCAGACTGAGTATTTGCTCGGCATAAGGCTCCCAATCTGTAGCTATATGGATATATGCCCCAGGCCTCAATGTGCGGGAAAGCGATTCAATAAATTCAGTCTCAATCAGTCTTCTTTTCTGATGCCTTCTTTTGGGCCAAGGATCCGGAAACCAAATATGGAAACCATCCACGCTTCTTTCCGAAAGCATTTCTCTTACTACCTCAGCCGCGTCGTGTTCGACTATACGGATGTTTTTGAGGTTTTCTTGCTTTATCCACCAAAGTAACTTTCCGATACCGGGCTTATACACCTCTATCCCCAATATGCTCCAAGTTGGATGCTCAATGGCTAGTCTTTTGGTGCCCTCACCCATTCCAAAACCAATCTCCACTATGCGTCGACTGCCACTGGGATAGATTTCGTCCCAACTGATTATTTCTTTCTTGAATGGAAGAATCCAATCGGGACCATAGTCGGAATAGGCTCTTTTTTGGGCCTTTGATATCCTGGAAGACCGGGTTGCATAGCTTCTTACGAAAGATGGCTTAACGGACACAGCAGGAGCAGCTCATAGATTTTATAGAAAAGACTCCAATCTTTCCCTAATGAATGTTGATTTTTCCTTTAGCCCCACATCCCCGACTTCGAAAAGCAAGCTATCCGGTTTGGAGGGACTCAGCCTCACCCTGCCGCCAGCCTTTTCGATTATAGCCATAACCTTATCAGCCGAGATAATTGATAATCTGCCAAATTTAACCTGGAGAACTCCTCTCCTCTCCTTGAGGCTAATAACTCTCAATTTCTTACAGATTATTCTAATTTCCGCTATCGATACCAGGCTATGAACCTCATCCGGCAATGGTCCGTAGCGATCACAAAGTTCATAGTGCAGCCGTTCAAGATCCTCATCATCTTCGACCGCCGCGATTTTTTTGTAGATGTCCATCTTTGCGGATTCATCGCTGATATACCCATTCGGAATGAAACCCGAGTACTCAAGCTCCAGAAAGGCTTCCTGGTCCTCATCGCTTTGAGAGTCCCTTGTCAATTTTCGGATGGCATCCTCCAGGAGCTTCAGATATAGATCGAATCCCACAGAGTAAATATCTCCTGATTGCTCAGCGCCCAGCAGATTTCCAGCGCCACGGACCTCCATGTCCTTCATAGCTATCTTGAAGCCAGATCCGAGTTCCGTATAGCTGCCAATAGTTTGAAGTCGCTTCATTGATAATTCACTGATCCCCCTACCCTCAGGATAGAGCAGGTAGGCATAGGCGATGCGATCCGAGCGTCCCACCCTTCCACGCAACTGGTATAGCTGGCTGATTCCATACATGTCCGCTCGATCGATTATAATTGTATTGACATTGGGAATATCGATTCCGTTCTCAATAATCGTGGTAGAAAGCAGTACTTGAAAAGCGCCATGGACGAAGCGATGCATTACGTCCTCGAGCTTGGTGGCCTGCATCTGTCCATGAGCAATTTCTATTATTACCTCCGGCACCAACTCCTGCAGAAATGCCCTTATCTCCTCAAGGGTTTCAATTCGATTGTGCAGGTAGTATACCTGTCCTCCTCGTTCAACTTCGTTTCGAATCGATCTGCCAACGAGTTCGGGCTCAAAGTGCTGAATGAAAGTTTCAATAGGACGACGATTACTTGGAGGAGTTCTAAGCAGCGATACATCTCTTATCTTGACAAGCGACATGTGCAGAGTTCTAGGAATCGGCGTTGCCGATAGCACAAGGCAGTCCACAGAGGTTTTCAATTCCTTAAGCCGTTCCTTATCCCTAACGCCGAATCTTTGTTCCTCATCAATTATCAGCAGACCAAGATTCTTGAAGCCTACATCACTTGAAAGTATTCTATGTGTCCCGATTACAATATCAATTTCACCACGTCTGAGATTATTCAATACGCCTTTTCGTTTGGCAGGTTCGACTAGGCGACTGAGCATGGCAATTTTTACCGGAAACCTTTTGAACCGCTCGCTGAAGCTCTCATAATGCTGTTCGGCCAGGATTGTAGTTGGACAGAGATAGGCTACCTGTTTCCCCCCCATAATGGATTTGAAGGAGGCTCTCATCGCTATTTCTGTTTTGCCGTATCCAACATCGCCGCAGATGAGCCTATCCATGGACCTTGGAGACTCCATATCATCCTTTACCTCCCTAGTAACGGTTAGCTGATCCAAGGTTTCCTGCCACGGGAAAGCCGCTTCAAAACTCACCTGAAAGTCATCATCCTTTGGAAATGCAAAGCCACTACCAACTTGTCTTCGAGCATAGAGCCTAATCAATCTTTCAGCGAGATTGGCGACAGATCGCTTTACCCGGGTCTTTTTTTTCTCCCAGGATGAGGCGCCGATTCTACCCAATCTTGGCTTCCCGCCCTCCTGTCCGATATAGCGCTGTATGAGATTGACCTGCTCAATAGGAACAAACACTGTCTCCTCGTCTCCATAAAGCACGGAGATATAATCCCTTTCCAGGCCAATTGCTTTGATCCTCCTTATACCTAGAAATTGTCCAATTCCATAATTGATATGTACAACCAAATCGCCTGGTTCCAAATCGACAAAAGAATCGATAATGCTGCTATCCACCTTACTGGCCGAAATTGCCCCTCTGTTTCTGCGGCCAAATATTTCATTTTCCTGAATTACCAGTAGTTTCGATTCCGAAAGTTTGAAACCGGCAGATAGAGGGGCGGGAATAACGTGAACTGTCTCATGCAGCAAATATTCGATTCTCTTGGCCTGAGATTCGCTCTCGGCAAATACATAGATTTCGAAGCCCTTCTCTCCAAGGGAATCGAATTCCTCGGTCATGAGAGGGATGTTGCCAAGAAATGAGTAACTAGGCTCACATGTGAAATCGTAAATTTCCGAATAACTTCTCTTGCGGAGTGAATCTATGTAAAAATTCCTCTTGGAGTTGGTCTGAAACAACTTGAAATCAATTATCTGAGTGTCTGGCGTTGGTACTGATAGCGCCTCTTCGATGGCCCTGACGTATAGTTCCTTATACTCCTTGCGGATACCGGCTTCGGCTATTTCAAGCCGTTGGTAATCCATAAATACGCTTACCGAATGATCGGGAAGGTAGTCTAGCAATGTGCTGGTTTTATCAAAGGCTAGCGGATAAAACACCTCCTCTCCACGCCAGTCCACCCCAGTTCCCAAGTTTTCAAGAACCTCGTCGAATTTTTCATCAGGGAGCTTCGATCTGAGCGTGGAAATTGTTTCCTTGTTCCAAACAACCTCTCGCAGAGGATGCAGGGCAGTATGAGTTAGAGAGGTGGTTGAAGTTTGGTTTAGCGGGTCAAAACGCTTTAGTTCGTCTATCCTGTCCCAACTGAATACAACTCTAAGCGCTTTTTCCTCACCTAGGGGGGCTATGTCAAGAACCTCGCCACGCAGGGCAAATTCGCCGGGCACACTGACTCTAGATACCCTTGTATACCCGAATTTCTGCAAGCTTGCCGCCATCTCTCCTGTATTTATCTCTCCGCCTACACGCAGCTCCATTAGGGAATCTCGAATTGTCTGAGGGGGCGGCAAAAATCCCAGAACCGCTCTTAGGCTGGCTACCAGAATTCTGCAATCGGCAGAAACGAGCTGCGCCAGCGCGGATGCACGCCTTCCGAAAATTTCCGCCTGAGGCGAAACACCTCTATATAACATTGAACCCCACCATGGAAATTGCACAACCTCGGAGGTGAACAGGGCTAGATCGGATACTAATGAGCCGACCTCCTTTTCATCAGCCGTTATCACTAGCAGGGTTCCCCCTGTGATAGTGGAGAGTTTTGAAAGAATAAAGGCGCCCCACGGACCTTGAATTCCCCTTGCTCGAAGGGGAAAGGCATCCTCATGCCAACTAAGGTTGAGCTTTTCCCAGGCAGAGGCCGAGCTTAAGGCCTTTTCGAGTAATGATTTGAATTGATTTAGCATGAAGGTTTACCGATATTTCATTAAAATGGGGACTTATTCAATTCACTACTTAGCGGTTCTAACAAACCGCAACCTGGGGGGATTATGTTGCGTCAGCTAATCTTTTCATTCTTTTTCATATCCATAGCAGTGCTTACCGTCCAAGCGGAAACACAGTTTAGCATACGGTATCACAATAAAAGAATCTATTATCCAGATGAACAAATCGAGTTAAAGCTCACTATCTCCAATCCTACGGGCTCAGCCCTGACTTTTTACATTTCCGATGATCCAAAATACAGTTTTGGCTTCGACTTGCGAACCCTGGTAGGCAAACCCATGCCGCTTGCTTCCGAATTTAACACCCAGGGAGGTGGCGTATATCGGGTAGTTCATCTGGGACCGGGACAAGACTTATCGATAAGAGTTCCTCTAAATGACTGGATAGCCCCCTTGCATCCTGGGCAATATCGGCTAACAGGCTTTTTCTATCCGGAGATGAGAAAAACAGAGGGGATGGTTGTAGTATCAGAATCTTCATTGGACTTGACAATAATGCCCGAAACAGGACTGCGATGGGGGGATGAACTCGATTTGGAAATACGAATGGCCCTAATCGATAGGAATCTCGATCCCTGGGCCGTTGTGTCTGAAAGCCTGTCAAATCGCCAAGAGCTGAAATTTAATCGAGCGGCTCTCTATCTGGATTTGGATTCCCTCGCCAGAATAAGCAGCACAATTGAAAACCCAGAAAACCTCGAAAAAGCCCTGCTTAGGGGATCCTGGAATGAGATTCCCGGATTCGAGCACCCAACCGTAGACTATGAGCTAGGCTCGTATCTAGTGTCTCAAAATGAGGCAGTGCTTAGTTTAAAAGCCCTATATGAACCTTACGGCGAAGCCTTTTTCAAGAATCTCAGGTTTTACCTTCATAACCCAAAGGGATTTTGGCAGATTCGCCGAATCGAGCTGCTAAGCGATGGCGATTCGGATTCGCTAAGTTACTCTAGTCTGGATCCATGGGGTGTGGTTTCGGAATTATTGAAAGCAGTTCAACGGGGCGACTGGGAAATTGCGCTGCGCTATCTGGATATAAGCGATATGGTAATGCATTTGCCCGAGTATAGGGACAGATGGAAAAATATGAGCGCGGCTGAGCATCGAAGAGCGCTGGAAGACTATCAGAAAAGGCTGATAAGCGGACAACTTGAGGACAATAGTCCACTGAGGGACATCGATAGGTGGAGAATAAATCGCGTTAGCTACACTAACTCGGCTGGCTCGGTTACAATCGAAAATACAAAAACTCATAACACAGCCGAGGGGTCGATGGAGCAGGTTACGCTCTATACTTTTCATCTAGAGAAAACACCCGCTCCCGATGAACGATGGCAAATCATTCGGTATAATACGACCATTGTCAGGAGATAAGATGACCATCCTAATCATTGCCAATGACAAGGATCTAAAGGCAAAATTCCGCAAATACTTTGGTCATATCGGGTATAGCGTAATACAGTATATGAACCCCCTAAAGGCAATGGATAATCTCGATGAGATTTCTCCTGATGTACTGGTATGCAATGCCTCTGACTATCCTAGGCATTGGAAAATCGTTGTCAAACAGATTAGAGAGAATAGGAATCGAAATGATGTCGTTGCGATATTATTGATTGCGAGTGATTTCGATTCTAGCGAGGCGAACAAGGCGGTAACCCTGGGGGTAAATATCCTTTTCTCGAATATTATAGAAACGATTGAAGACTTCGAAAACCTAAATAACAAGATAAGCAGGTACAAGTCTCCCCCCGGACTATCCAAGAAATCCTCATGGTTCCCTCAGGAAGAAAATCCGGTGCTATTCGCTTTCAGCCATCCAAAAGATCTTAGAATGATTGCAGGGCATTGTGTTGAATTATCTTCGGCGGGCGGAGTTTTTCGGCCAAACGAACCTGGTGAAATTGCCGATCTTGAGACTGGAACCGTCATAGAGTCCTGTTCAATGAAGATGGATTCCCTGCTGATTTCATTGCAGGCTAGGGTTACTGATAATCTCGGAACTCTATCCATTGAATTCATCGAATTCAAGGACAATGGATTCGAGAATTTTTTGAACGAGATGCGTAAGCACGTTGAAATAGTGGACTCTTCCAAGGTGCCCCAAGGCCTAAGTACATAATGCACGGGTACAGAAGCAGTCTATTCACCTCCGAAAGTGTAAGCGAGGGCCATCCTGATAAGGTCTGTGACATCATATCCGACGCAATTCTAGATAGGGCGTTGTCCCTTGATTCGGAATCAAGGGTTGCCTGCGAGTGCTATGCCTCAACAGGACTTGTTTTGGTGGGTGGAGAAATAAGCACCAAGGGTTACATAGATATAATTCAAACAGCTCGTGATGTCCTGGGCGAAATTGGCTACACGGATCCCGAGGATGGAATAGACAATGTTTCCTGTTCAATTTTATCGGCAATTAGGCCCCAATCCAGCGATATATCCCAGGGAATAAATGTGGGCGAGGGGCTCTATAAGGCGCTTGGGGCCGGGGATCAGGGAATGATGTTTGGGTATGCGTGCCGGCAAACAGATGAGCTAATGCCGGCTCCTATCCAATATGCGCACCAGATAATGAAGAGGGCCGCCGAAGTTAGGAAATCAAGAATGCTGGATTTCCTCAGACCAGATGCAAAGTGCCAAGTAACCGTACAATATCGCGATGACAAGCCAGTGCATATCGACACCGTTGTACTATCGCATCAGCACACTGAAACCACTAATCACAAAACCGTCACCGAGGGCCTAATTGAAAGGGTAATCCGTCCTGCTCTGCCGGCGGAGTTGTTTAGCGAGCGAACAAGCATCCATATCAACCCAACCGGCAGGTTTGTTATAGGTGGGCTAAATGCCGATACAGGTTTAACCGGGAGAAAAATAATTGTGGATACCTACGGAGGGTATTCCAGGCATGGGGGGGGTGCGTTCTCCGGCAAGGATCCAACAAAGGTTGATAGGTCGGCAGCATATATGGCCAGATATATTGCAAAGAACCTTGTTGCTGCCAGTATTGCCGATGAAGTCGAGATTCAACTCGCATACGCAATTGGCATGGCAAATCCAGTGTCTCTACTGGTGAACACGTTTCAAACCAGACAAATAGATGATGAAATTGCGAAGAAGCTATATGAGATATTCGATCTAACCCCCGCGGGCATTATTAAAGCGCTCAATTTAAGACGCCCAATCTACAAGGAAACTGCCGCTTATGGACATTTTGGACGGTCGGAATTTCCTTGGGAAAGGGTGGATAAAATCAAGCTTATTCAAGAGTCGATGGGCTAAGATGCTTCGGAAGGCAAGGTGGTGGACAAGTAGAGGCGGCAAGATTGAATGCCTGCTCTGCCCTAAGCTCTGCGTACTTCCACCGGGCGAAACGGGATTCTGTGGCGCCAGAAAGCACGAGCTTGGTGAATTATCAATTCCAGGATACGGTATGGTGATGGCAGAGTCGCCGGATCCGATAGAAAAAAAACCCCTCTACCACTTCTATCCGGGAGAAACGGCCTGGTCTATTGGCTTCGCGGGCTGCAACCTGCGTTGCCCATTTTGTCAGAACCATGCCATAGCCCGCGCCAGTCCCGATTCAGGGCGTTTCATCTCCCCTTCAAGGGTAATCGAAACTGCAATCTCATCCGGCGCGAGAATTGTCGCGTATACATATTCAGAGCCTACCATACACTTCGAGTATCTCATGGACTGCGCCTATAGTGCCTCCAACTCTGGATTAAAGAATGTTCTTGTTACTAACGGAAACCTTAATTCAAAACCCGCATCGGAATTACTGAGCAAAATGGATGGAGTGAATATCGATCTGAAATCATGGAACCCTAAGTACTATGAAGAGATGCTAGGTGGAAACCTGAAGTCCGTAAAAAGCTTCATCGAAACGGCATTGGCGCTTTGCTGGGTAGAGATAACCACTTTGATAGTACCAGGAGATAACGATGGCGAGGATGAAATCGAATCTATAAGCGAATGGATTGCATCTCTATCGAATGATATTCCATTCCATATCTCCGCCTATCACCCCGCCTACAAATACAGCAGACCAGCGACAAGCGCCAGCAAAATGAAACAGGTCTATAACGAATCATCAAAGAAACTGAACTTCGTATACATTGGCAATCTCGGGATTGAGAATAGCACTCGGTGTTCAAATTGCAAGCACATCCTCATAACACGCAGCGCCTATAAGGTGCAGATGGCAATGCCAGGTGGGAAATGCCCCAAATGCGGCGTGAAGGTGCCGGGGGTGTTCGGGTAGATGAGGACTAATTGCGTAAATAAGGCAGCCTAGAGGCAACCTTGGCTATCTCCTCCTCTGCTGCCGCTAGAACGGCCATTGAATCCCAAGTGCCATCCAGCAGGGATCTTCGCTGCGATTTTGGCATCGAGAACTCCCAATTCAACCCCTTAGCGCTGACGGTGTTCTTCTCTAGGTTAATCGACACAAGAGTATCCGGATTAGACTCGATGAGTGTTTGAAGCGACTCGATTTCGACTGCCTTCAATCTAAGTACAGGCATCCCCAGGGAAGAGCAGTTCCCTGCGAAAATTTCGGCAAAGGACTCCCCGATGATGGCCCTAATACCATAGTCCCTGAGGGCCTGGGGGGCGTGTTCACGGGAAGATCCGCATCCGAAATTGGAATTCGTAATGAGCACGGGATTCCCCGCCCAACGGCTATCATCAAAGGGGTGATTCTTCTTCCTGCCGCTTTCATCAAACCTCTCATCACTGAAGGCGAAGGCGCCAAGGCCGTCGAAAGTAACACACTTCATAAATCGAGCAGGAATGATTCTATCAGTATCTATGTCGTTGCCTCTCACCACTATTCCCTTGCCGCTAATTCTCCGTATTGTCCGCATTTTCAAACCAACCTCGCCTTTCGTATATCGACAATCTCTCCCGCGATCGCCGCGGCCGCGGCCATCGCCGGACTCATCAAAAGGGTTCTACCCTTGGGAGAGCCCTGTCTGCCAACAAAATTCCGATTTGAAGTGCTTGCAGAGAGTTGACGGCCCTCTAGCTTATCCGGATTCATCGCTAGACACATCGAACAGCCCGCTAGACGCCACTCGAAACCCGCCTCGGTAAAAATGACATCCAAGCCTTCTAGCTCCGCTGCCGCCGCTACCTCCTGGCTGCCCGGCACTACCAAGGACCTTACACCCTCGGCGACTCTTTGCCCCTTGGCAACCGACGCGGCCTCCCTGAGATCGCTGAGCCGTCCATTAGTGCAGGATCCAATAAAAACAACATCAACCTTTTTCCCAACCATTCTTTCACCCGGGGAAAATCCCATATGCTCATAGGCGCGCCTGGCATTTTCCCTTTCGCTGTTTGGAAGCGAGGCAGGCTCAGGCAGAGTTTCATCAATCGAAATAGCCTGGCCGGGGTTTATTCCCCAAGTAATCATCGGTTTGAAATCAGATGCGGAAAAAATCACCTCATCTTCGAACACAGCATCGACATCGGATTTCATTTCCTCGCCAAAGGATCTCATCGAATCGTAATCTCCGATAAAGGGGCGATTTCTAAGCCAATTATAGGTAGTATCATCCGGATTGACATAACCAATGCGCGCGCCTCCTTCGATGCTCATATTGCAAAGGGTCATGCGTTCTTCCATGCTCAGTTCGCTAATCGCCTCGCCGGTATACTCATAGGCGTAACCCAAACCGCCTGTAACGCCAAGCCTATTAATGATTGTAAGGATTATATCCTTGGCGCTTACGTCAGTGGGTTTTCGGCCATTTACAACTATTCTTCGCACGTTTGGCTTCTCGATTGCCATTGTTTGAGTGGCCAGGATATCCCTAACCTGGCTTGTTCCAACTCCAAACGCGATCGCTCCAAAGGCCCCATGGGTGGCGGTATGAGAATCTCCACATGCGATAGTCATGCCAGGCTGGGTGAGACCCTTTTCAGGCCCTACAACATGAACCACACCCTGCTTACCGGACTCGGGTCCAAAATAGATAATGCCATATTCCTCAGTATTGCTCTCGAGAGCCCTAAGCATTTTCTCCGCGAGAGGATCGGAATACGGACGGCTAATTGTATCGGTAGGAACTATGTGATCGGCAGTCGCGAAGGTGTTCTTCGAGAATGGAACGGCTCGCCCGCTCGCGCGGAGCATAGCGAAGGCCTGCGGCGAGGTAACCTCATGAATAAGGTGTAATCCAATAAATAACTGATCTTGGCCTGAGGGAAGAGTTCTAACCTTATGTCTTGACCAAACCTTTTCAAGTAAGCTCTTTCCGGACATCAAAAACCTCCTGCCACCTCATCTACTTCTGCACTATAGCAGTTTTTAAGCTTTATGAACATTTTGCTGCTGGATAGCGCTTGATAAGACCTCCGGGATTCCAAATCCGTGATCGGGATGCATAGGCGTAAACTGCTTAGGAGGCGGTTTTACTCTTTCCAGGGAAAAATCATACCCTTGAGGGTTCGCTTGCCGATTCGTTCCTTCTCATCAACAAGGATTGCATGCCACGGCACTCGATTTCTTTTCTTGTTCGGATTCTTTTCCTGCCAATCATACTTGTATAGAAGCAAGCGAAGCGCGCAGTTCAGATATAACTGTATGCCGGATGGTCCAAGGGCGCCGAAGGCCGTCATGGGCCAGGCTATCAGGTAGAGAGGAATCATCACGAACCCGAGATACAGGCTAAGCAAGAAATTGTCGAGCATAAGCAAGACGCACTTCTTTAGCAATTCTCCGAAATGGCCTTGGAGACGATTCCGCGCGGGAAAATACCAGAGGATTGTCAGATAGACGCCGATTACAATCCAGAGCGATATCATCGCAGTGGTAAATCCCAGTAAACTCCTCAGGCTTAGGCTGTATGCTATTCCTAGAAACGAACTTATGATAAAGCTCACCGTCACAATTCCAAAAACTAGAGATTGCTTCCATGTTTCCCTAAGCAGTCTTGGAAAATCCGCCCATGAAACCCGGTGGTAATTCGCAAGAGAGAACATCAGAGCCGAAACAACGCCCAGCAGAATAATTTCGAGTATCGATATCATGGCTAGCAAAGCAAAGAACACAGGCGACGTGGGCTTCAGAAAAATAAACACAGGCCATATCAAGGCAGCGCTTAGAATAAAGAAAGCGAAGTTCGTGATGAAAAGAATCTCCAGATTATCCCATCCATCGAAAAAAGCCTTCTTCATCAGGAAAAAAAACACGCCTATACCTCTCCGATGCGCTTCTTCCTGTGCCACAGGGAGCTGAGGTATACCAGGGGCGTATCGGCGGCGGCAACCATCCATTTGATGAGATAGGTGCTTATCGCGATTTCCCAGAATTCCCTGTAAGGCATGCGTCCGGCAAAGGCGATTGAAACAAATAGAAGTGTGTCAATTGCCTGGCTAAGCATTGTGGACACATTGTTTCTCAGCCAAATCCATCTTTTAGCAGGCTGTTTTTTCTTGAATCTGCTATAAGTCCAGATGTCGTGAGCTTGGCTGATTCCGTAAGCCACAAGGCTTGCAAGCGCGATACGCGGAAGTATTGCATATAGGACTTGCATGCTCTTTTGCGCATAATCAGCTGGCGAGGGCTCGAAAAGCAGTGCGAGTCCCATGAGGAAGGTGAGCGATAGGAGTGCGAAAAAACCGAGAATCACCGCCTGCCTAGCGTGCTTTGATCCATAGTTTTCGGAAAGTATGTCGGTTGCCAGGAAGCTTGTTGAGTAGGTGATATTGCCCAGGGAAGTTGTAAGTCCAAATAGGGTAACAATCTTCATCACTTGTAAATTGGCAATTATAACGGCTATGGGCAGCCAGCAAAGCAATCCGATTCTTCCAAACAATCGATAGATTAGGAGTATCGCGGCGAAATTCAACACCAGCATGATTATCCATAGAACCTCGTTCCCCACCGCGGTAGGAAACCACTCGGTAGTTAGGAATTCATTCACTGCAGGGCTTCCTTGATTTCTGGCGCAGTACTCCAAGCGCCTGGCGCTACTGTCTTAACAACTCCAGCCATAGGTCGATCGAATCATAGCCAGGCCTAATGATGATGTCGACATGGGGGGTTGGGAGGCTACCGAACCGCTAACTACTTCCCGGATCGAATGGCTCTCCGGCGGCTCTGGGCGCCTGCGTGCTTTTGGAAAAGAATACAAGGGCAAAGAGGGTTAGCGCGTAGGGGAAGGCCTTTAAAAGCAGTCCGGGAATCATTGCGAGGGCGGGTATCACTTGAGATATATTTGCCAAGGTGCTCGCAAAACCAAAGAAGAACGTAGTTAAGAGTATTCCTAATGGCCGCCACTGGCCAAATATCAATGCCGCCAAGGCCAAAAATCCAAGCCCGGCCACGGAACCATTGAATTCGCCCGAGTAGGTTACCAGGATTATAGCGCCGCCCAGTCCGGCGAATGCGCCTGAGAAAATAACTCCTACATACCTAACGAGCCTCACATTGATGCCAGCCGCATCGGCCGCCTGTGGATACTCGCCGCAGGCTCGAATACGCAGTCCAAGGGGGGTTTTATAGATTAGATATGCGCTGCAGACTAGCAGCAGCAGCACCAACCACGTGGTAAAATAGGTTTGCGTAAATAGAAGTTTGCCAAGAATCGGAATCCTGTGCAGCAATGGAACATCGAAGCGCTGCAAACCGCTGATTATCACGATATTCCCGCTGCCTGTAACATATCTGGCAAAATACAGCGTTAGGGATCCTGCTATCATGTTTATCGCGGTGCCGCTTATCACCTGATTCGCATTCAGGTTGATGCTTGCAAATGCGTGCAGGAGTGAAAACGCCGCTCCTGAAACGATGGCCACCGCCAAGCCGACATAAACCGCTGATGTGCCAAGAGTCGGGAACAGTTTAAAGATCGTAAGCGCGCTGGCGAAGGATCCAATCACCATGAGTCCTTCAAGCCCAATATTTACAACTCCGGAACGTTCGCAGATAAGCCCACCCAAGGAAGTGATGAGCAGAGGGATAGTAAACGAAATGGCATAAGGAGATACAAAGGTTATTAAATCCCACATCTAATTTTCCTCCACCTGCGAAATCGAGGCGCCGCGGCCCGGAAGCTTCCTTCTAATCGAGTCAATGACACGATTAAACAGTACGCTCGTCGCGGCGAAATAAAGAATGATGGCGATAATCGTATCACCGATTTGAGGCGGTATCTGGGTCATCGCATTCATATAGCCCTTGCCGGAATGCAGCAGTCCGAAGAACAATGCCGAAAACAGCGCGCCAATTGGTGAGTTGGCGCCCAGCAAGGCCACCGCAATTCCATCAAAGCCCTGAGACGGCAATACCCCTATTTGCATATTTACGGAATATCCCGCATAAACAGTCATGCCGCCAATGCCCGCTAGAATTCCTGCTATCGTCATGGATAAGACTATGTTCCGGTTTACCTTCATACCACCGTACTCCGCGGCGTATCGATTGTAGCCAGCAGCCTTTAGTTCATAGCCGAGCACTGTTTTCATCAGAATAATCCAGACAATGATGGCCACTGCTATCGCAATAAAAATCCCGAAATTTATAAAAGATCCGTCAAAAACCTCCGATAACCATGGAACTCGAAGCGAAGCGGCCTCAGGGATTCTTCGAGATTCCGTTTCCATGAAGTCCCCCTTGAAATAAGCAGGGATAGTGTAATAGACGAGCCAATAGGCCAGCCAATTCATCATAATGGTTGCAACAACCTCGTGGACATTGAACAGCGCTTTGAGCAGTCCGGGGATGAATCCCCAGATGGCCCCACCCATGATTGCCGCGCCAAGCATAAGAAGGAGAAGTAGGGGTTTGGGAAGCACTACAGTCAAACCCACGGCTGTTGCACAGAGCCCTCCGACAAGGAGTTGTCCCGATGCTCCAATATTGAATAATCCGGTTCTGAATGCGAAGGCGACCGACAAGCCCGTAAAAACCAAGGGAGTGGCCGTGGCCAGAGTGTTTCCTATTCGTTCGATATTCATCAGGCCGCCGCGGAACAGGAACAGATAGCCCGTAAATGGATTGCTGCCAGTAGCTAGCATAAAAACCGCGCCGCCAACCAAACCCAAGAGAATGGCAATTAGAGATACAGTAAGTCCTCGTGGAATGCTGAGCGAAATACCGCGGGAGCCTAGTCGCTTCATTTAGTTCCGCCTATGCCGGCCATCATCAATCCCACCTCATTCTCGTCTACATCGTCCGCCTGCACCAGTCCAACCAGCTCGCCGTGGCTGATAACGGCTATCCTATCAGAAAGTCCAAATATCTCATCCAATTCAAGCGACACAAGCAACACAGCCTTACCGGAATCGCGCTGCTCAACCAGCCTCCTGTGTATGTACTCGATTGATCCGACATCCAGCCCTCTTGTCGGTTGAACGGAAATCAGCAAATCCGGGTTGTGGCTGATTTCTCTACCCACTATCGCTTTTTGTTGATTTCCACCCGAGAGCGAACGGGCGGGGGTCAGGCTCCCCTGCCCTGCTCTAACATCAAAGTCATTGATAATCTTTTCGGAATTCGCCCTGATGGCCGGACGCTTGAGGAAGCCATATCTGCTAAAACGCGAGTCCCCATGGTTTTCGAGGATGAAGTTGTTTTCAAGCGAATAATCCAAAACCAGACCTCTTTTCTGCCTGTCTTCCGGAATATGAGCCCCTCCTCTATCTATGCGTTCACGAACGCTAGTATTAGTGACATCCTTGCCGTTGATGAGGATTTTCCCCGATTCCACATGGGTAAGCCCGGTAAGGGCTTCCACAAGCTCTGTTTGTCCGTTGCCATCCACGCCTGCAAGTCCAAGAATTTCGCCCCTGCGAACCTCAAGCGAAAAATTCTTAACTCCCATAACGCCCCGTCTATTGACAACATTCAAATTCCGGATTTCCAGAACCAGCTCCCCTGGTTCATTCTTCTCCTTCTCTACGGTGAATAAAACCTCCCTTCCCACCATCATCTTCGCCATCTCTTTGGTGGAGGTTTCATTCACGTCAACAGTTCCGATCAATTTTCCTCGTCGAATTACAGTGCAGCGATCAGCAATAGCCTTAATCTCCTTGAGTTTGTGCGTGATAAGGATAATAGATTTCCCCTCATCGATAAGGTTCTTCATTATCTTCATCAAATCTTGTATTTCCTGGGGAGTAAGAACAGCCGTGGGCTCATCGAAGATAAGAACATCCGTGTTGCGATAGAGCATCTTGAGAATCTCCACCCTCTGCTGCATACCCACCGAAACATCTTCAATCTTTGCATCGGGGTCTACATTCAAGCCATAGTGTTCGCTTAATTGCTTTATCCTTTTGGACGAGGAGGCCAAACTCATGCCGAGTCCGCGGCGGGGCTCGATTCCCAGTACTATATTCTCCGTAATCGTGAAGTTATGCACGAGCTTGAAATGCTGGTGAACCATGCCAATGCCCAGCTCATTGGCCTGAGTAGGGCTGTTTATGCTAACCTCCCTCCCCTCAACGAGTATTTTCCCTCTGTCCGGCTTATGCAATCCAAAAAGAATGCTCATCAAAGTGGACTTGCCGGCGCCGTTCTCGCCAAGGAGGGCTAGAACCTCACCTTTTTGCAGGCTAATCGCAATATCATCGTTAGCCACAATGCCCGGAAACTCCTTTCGAATTTCCCTCATCTCGATAATAGGAGTATTTTCCACAGCGCCCCTCTGCAGCGAGAAAATCGCATTATTTTCGTGCTATAGCTACGTGTTAGCGGGGGGGAACAGTGTCCCCCCATACGCTTCTAGTTATTTAAACTCTGCACCAGCAGATGAAACCATTACTGTTCCATTGGCAATCTGCTCGAAGACATCCGCGACAGCGGCTTCCACATCCGCGTCCAGGTTTGGGTTATCAATCGGAAGTCCAATCCCTCCACTTGCCGCATCCAACATGAGCTGCTGGCCGCCCGGGAATTCGCCATCAAGTTCCGCCTTGATCATATCGTAGGCGGCAACATCTATATACTTCATTGCCGATGTCAGAATAACGGATTCTTCTCCCTCATAGATTCCATCGGCATACTGATCAACATCAACACCTACTACCCAAACTTCCTCTCCGCCTCTAGCCCTAGCCTTGGCTTCGTTGATACCGCCGATGCCAACTCCACCTGCCGCACAAAAAATCACGTCGACGCCCTTGTCGTACATACCTGCTGCAAGCTGCTGACCCGCGGCTACGTTATCAAACGAACCCTCATAAACCACATTGTCACCCTCAATAAGCACATTGGTGCCCAGGTTGTCGTTGGCGTAGGCGACTCCCTGCTGAAAGCCCCAGTTGAATTTCTGAACCGGGGGGATTTCCATTCCGCCGATAAATCCGGCCGCCCCCTCCTCAAGCTGAAGAGCCGTGGCAACTCCGGCTAAAAAGCCGGATTCATCCTCGGCAAAGAAGATTGAAACCGTGTTCGGTCCGACTGCCGGTTCCCAGTTTCCCGAATGAGGATAGCCATCGATCAGAACAAACTTGGCATCTGGATATCTCTCCTGCGCCGTATAGATTGAAGTTTCAAATTTGAATCCAGGAGTAACGATAAACTTATACCCGGCATCGTAGAGATTGCCGATTTCCTTGATATAGTCTGCCTCGGTAGTGCCGACGGGCTTCAAATATTTCGAGGTTACCAGATTCTCGGAAACCGCATTTTGTATTCCCTCCCAGGTTCCCTGATTAAACGACTTGTCATCAATGGTGCCGGCATCGGTAACCATGCCCACCAACATCATATCCGATGCTTCCTCACTTCTTCTTGTGCAGGATACTAGAACGCCGAAAACCAAGAGCATCCCAATCGCAAACAGAAGTACCTTCTTCATATAGTTCTCCTTTTCCAGAATTAATCTGGTAATTATAATTGCAATTACACCACTATGCAACACATCACTGCCGATTCAACATGCTTTCGGGAAAGGGCTCGCCGGCCCCAAGGGGTTCTAACCCAAAAAGCCTTTGCGTGGTAGCAGATAGGTCGGCAAGGGTATCACGAATGCCTAGTTCATTTAGAGCCGCAGCCCTGGGCTTCCACCCAGCCCCCCTAAGCAGAGCCGGGACATACTCCCTAGTATGGTCAGTTCCCCTAAAAGTGGGATCACACCCATGGTCGGCGGTGATTAGCAAGAAATCACCCCATTCAAGATATGCTTCGAGCCTTGGTATAATGGAATCGATCCGCGCAACAGCATCATGATAGCCCTTCGGATCCCTCCGGTGTCCATAAATCATATCAGTGTCAACGAGATTCACGAATATGAACGTATCCCGCCCGCTTGGCTTCGCGGCCACCTCGAATATTCTAGCTATACAGGCCTCATTACCCCTCTCATGATAGGAAATATCGATGCCTTGCTCGTTGAAAATCGAACCAATCTTGCCTATGCCAACCGTTTGCACGCCCCGTTCTCTCAGAAAGTCCAGCAGAGATTTTCCCGGGAGATCGATAGACCAGTCGTGCCGATCGCTCGTCCTTCTGAAGTTTCCCACGGTTCCCTCGAAGGGCCGCGCAATAACTCTGCCAACATTGTAATCGTCGCATAGCCTTCTTGCGCACTCGCACATAGCGTAAAGTTCTTCAAGTGAGAACACATCGACATGGGTGGCAATTTGAAAAACAGAATCCGCCGACGTATAACAAATCGGCTTCCGCATCTCAATGTGCCTAGCCCCCAGTCTCTTGATAATCTCCGTACCCGAGGCCCCAATATTTCCCAGTATCCCAGGGACTCCTGTTTCGGCGATGAAAGCATCAACCAGGTCATTCGGAAAGGAGGGATAATCAAGTGGAAATACGGGAAAGGCTTTTTTCAAAAGCATGCCGGCAATTTCCCAGTGTCCAGTGGTAGTGTCTTTGCCGGGCGATTTCTCGCAGAGGGCGGTGAAAACAGCAGTTGTTTCGTCCTCGGGCATACAGCCGGGAATACTCTTCCCTGTTAGGCAGGCAATGTTCCCCAGGCCCATCGCCTGTAGATTGGGCCATTGCACCCCGCCCACGGCTCGTCCGATGCCGACAGCGGTGTTTGCCCCTACATCCCCATAGATGTCTGCATCCGGCAGGGAACCAATGCCAAAACTATCGATTACAATCATAAAAACTCTCATCGCTGCATCTCCGGGCGCGGTATAAGCACTCTACTTGAGATTATTATTGGCAGTAGATTTGAACAAGGGCAGTGGCCCCTTTTAGCTTATTTCTTATTTGATATCGAAGAAAAACGGAACCTTATGTTAGTGTAATTCTAATAAACTATCACTTATGCCTTGCTAGCCCAGTACAATTTCGCCAGATGTGATATAATAGATAGGAGTGTAGGAATTGACGCATTCCTACTGTTCCGATGCCGCCAAGTTATACTCTCGTCTAAGGACGAAAGGCGCTTGAGCCGATTTGGAAGAAAGGAGCTGGTTATCCAATGAAAAGAATCAGTTTGACTATATTGCTAGCAGTACTATTTCCCTCTGTATTGATCGCTAGCGGAAAAAACGATGAAGAACTATTGCTGGATATGGCTGCCTCGGGACAGTCGGAAAAAATCAGCAAGCTGCTGAAGATTGACACGAACCTCGATGCAACTGACGATTTGGGACGTACCGCTCTTCATATCGCCGTGGAGAGGGGAGCCTTGGATATTGTTTCACTACTTCTTGACCAAGGCGCGGGGAGGAATGTACAGGACAATCAGGGACGCACACCCTTACTGATTGCGGTATACAATAACAACCTGGAAGCAATTCAATTGCTAAGCGACGCGGGAGCCGATTTTTCGATTGCCGACGAGGAAGACAATTCACCGGCCTCGATTAGCTTCTTCAAACCAACGAATCTGCTCCACCACTTAATAAACGAGGAAAATGTCAACAATCTGGCCATTGACGGCCGTCCATTACTTCATACAAGCGCAGGGCTGGGATTGCACGATTACCTCAAGGTTCTTCTTGATAAGGGTGCCGATACGACATTGAAGGACGATCGGGGATTCTCGGCCTTGGATTTGGCGCTGATTCCGAAAGTATCCTACAATCAGATTCTTTCCGCGGTCGCAATTATCAGAGCAGGCTCTCCGCCGCCCAAGGATGAGGACTGGGCGTATATCTTCGATCCTATTAGCACAGGCAATCTGAATATCAAAAACGAATACGGCGCTACGGCCATGCATCATGCCGCGGAGCACAATCACATCGGTATGATTCGATATCTAATCAAGAACGGCGCGGAAATCGAAGCCAGGAATTTGCCGGGCGATACCCCGCTGCACATAGCGGTGCGCGGGGGGTATGGAACCATTGCGAACCTGCTAATAGATGCTGGCGTCGACGTTGACGAGAGAAACTACAGTGGCAACGCAGCCATGCACGATGCGCTGTCGACCCAAGACGGACTTGCTCTCAGTTATATACTGCTAAATGCCGGGGCAAATCCCGATATTAGGGATGGTGATGGCAACACCCCCTTGCATTTAGTAGCCATGCTTCATTCCGATACAATTATCGCCCAACTTCTGCTAAATCGGGGAGCCCTTGTCGGACTTAGAAATAGAGAGGGCAGTACCCCCCTACTCCTGGCCGTGGAGGCCCAAGATAGGGAACTATCAGAACTGCTTATCGAAAATGGGGCGGATATCTTTGCCCGCAACAACAAGGCTCTAACTCCTGCCCAGCATGTTCTTAGCTATGGCGCCGAATTCACCTCGTGGTTCTTCACCGATTCAATAGTCGAAAAAATAGACAACGTGGGCCGGAGCATTCTTCATATGGCGGCGGCGATGCGGGTGCCCAGTGAAACGCTGGCGGTATTGCTGAATACCAAGGTCAATCCGAATTTGCGAGATTATAACGGTGATACAGCCCTGCATTATGCCGTGGCAGACAAGAATACCCCGCTTGCCGTTACCCTGATAAGCCACGGTTCGAACTTATTCATCGAAAACAACGATGGAGTATCTCCGTTGATTCATGTCTTCAACCATGGTACGGAATTCACGAATCAGTTCTTCATCAGAATACAAGAACCCGTAAACAGGGAGGGAAACACACCCATTTTTTATGCGGTAAGATGGGGATATCCTGCTATCGTTCAAGCTATTATAGATGCTGGCGAAGATGTAAACTATCAAAATTTGCAGGGAAATACGGTGCTTCACGAGGCTGTCCATGCTAACTCCCGGCAAATTGCCGCAATTCTGCTTGATTCCGGAGCGAATCCAAATACAGCCAATAGCGTCGGAAGATCGCCTATTCATCATGCTGTCATCTGGGGAACGCTCAATATACTTGAAATGTGCGTGAAAAGCGGGGGCGATATAGGTCTAAGGGATAACGAAGGACAGATCGTCCTGCATATGGCCGCCTCTGCCGGAAATAACGACGTTTTGAATTGGCTGCTTAGTTCCCAAATGGGTTCCCAAATAGCGATTGATTCACGGGATAACAATGGCCGAACTGCTTTGTTCCTTGCCGCCGAATTCGATAAGCGGCAATCATGCTTGATATTGTTGGAGAACGGTGCGGATTTGTTGATACGGGACAAATTTGGCCGTACAGCGCTCCATGTGGCAATTGCGGCTCAGAGCATCGAATCCTCAAAGGCTCTTATTGGAGCAGGGGGGGACATGTTCGCCACGGATTCGGCAAGTCAAACCCCATTCGATTTACTCATGACGGGTGGAATGGATCTCCTATCGGGAGTGATGGATCGAAGGCTTCTTAACAATCAGGATGATATGGGAAACACACTTCTACACCGGGCCATTATATCCGGCGCCAGCGATAACATAATCCATCTGCTTATAAGCAGCGGCGCCGACAAGCAGGCAAGGAACGCGGCAGGCGCAAGCCCCTTGGATCTCGCCCTGGAAACGGGTAGAGAAACGATAATCCCCTTCCTATCGATGTGAGATGCGATAAAGCCTAGTTCCGTCGCCCAAAGAGACGGAGCATGAAGAGAAAGATATTGATGAAATCAAGATAGAGCTTCAAGGCGCCAAGTATGGAAAGCCGCGTGAAATCCGCCCCATCCACGCTTGCATCATCGCTCATCCGCTTAATCATCTGAGTATCGTAGGCAGTTAGGGCCGTAAATAGAACAACCCCTACTGCGGAATACAGGAAGCGATAGGTTTCTCCTCCTATAAACATCCCCACAACACCAGCGATAATCAAGCCAATCAAACCCATGAAAAGATAATGTCCCCAACCCGAAAGATCTCGCTTGGTGGCAAGTCCCCAAAGACTCATAGCCGCGAACATGCCTGCGGAAACCGCGAATGCTTGAAAAACCGCATAGCTCGTATACATTATGAACACAAACGAGCACAGCAGGCCATTTAGCACCGAATAGAGGAGAAAACCCCCAATTGCTCCTCCCACACTCATCCTCATGATATTTCTGCTGAGCATAATCACCAATACTACAATCCCCAGAGACAGCAATATAATGGGCACTACTCCCCTGCCATAGAGCGCTTCTATGAAACCAGGAGATTTTGAAACCCACCAAGCTACAATCGCAGTCGAAGAAAGCCCGAGGGTCATCCACATATAGACATTGCGCAAAACCGTCCGATGCCGCAAACGAAGCTCGGCAGTCAGCAGACTTGAATTTACCATTTAGCTCTCCTTATCCAGCTAGAATACAAGATAACAATATTTGTCGAACAAGTACATCTGCATTTCAATCTAGCGCTATTCTAAAAAGAGAGTTATGATACCCGCAAAGGGAATCAGTTTCTTATGAAAATCATAATTGCAAACGATCATGCGGCAGTGAGCATCAAGGAAAAACTGCAAACCTGGCTTGAAAAGCAAGGCCATACAGTTGTCGATCTCGGGGTAGGAACCGACACCAAAGCCGACTACCCAGACAAGGCAGTCGAAGCCACCAGCCTCTTTCTTGAGGGTGAATACGATTACGGAATACTCTGCTGCGGAACAGGCATAGGCGTATCAATCACAGCCAACAAGATTAAGGGGATACGCTGCGCCCTCCCCCAGAATTCCTATGCCGCAGCCATGGCAGTAGAACACAACGATTGCCAGTTCATCGCATTCGGAGGAAGGATAGACTATCAAGAAAACCCTGAGAAGATGCTGGATGCCTTTCTAAAAGCCAGGTATCAAGGCTCAGAGCGGCACCAACGCCGAATCGATAAAATAACTGCCGCAGAGAGGAATTCACTGCCCTTGACTTAGGAAGCTCGCGAAAGATACCCTAGCTACCCTAGGTCGCTTAGCTCAGCTGGATAGAGCGTTGCCCTCCGGAGGCAAAGGTCAGAGGTTCGAATCCCCTAGCGATCAAGAGCGATCAAGCAGGGCTGCGGCGACTCGACTGCAATCGCCAACCGAATTGCAAGCTGCGATTTGGCTCAGTCTCACATATTGAAAAACGGAAAATTCCGCCGAGCAGCAGCACGTCTAGCTAGATTGCCCCATAAGAGCCTTCCAAACAGTGCTTCTCGATAATCCAATTCCCTTTCGAAATACATCACATGCCATCTGACAAGCCCAGCGAGTTCCGCCGCCGCCGCAATTGCATCGCCGCCTCCTCCCTTTTCATCCACAAGGCGATAATCCAGAGCCCGCACGCCAGACCAAGCCCCTCCTGCAAGCTCAGCCACCTGCTCCTCGGATAATCCGCGTTTTTCTGCAACAATGCGGCGAAAAAATCCATCAATATCCGCAACTGCCAGCGAGTAAAGAGAGTAATCTCTCTCATCCAAGCTCCTGCCGAGATGACCGCTCCCCGACCAACGAGTCGTGCCGAGTCCGTCTATCCGCACGCCCAACCACTTATACAGAGCTTCTTCAAGACTCAAAGCGATGGTGAACACCCCTATGGAACCTGTAATAGTTTCAGGCCTGGTAACGATTAAGTCGGATTCAATTGCAATCCAGTAAGCCCCGGATGCGGCAATGTCTCCCAAAGAAGCAACAACAGGCAGATTCCATTTACTGCGGGTTTCTTCCACTGCCCATCTAATTGATTCTCCAGCCCATACATCACCGCCGCTACTATCAATTCGCAGTACAAGCGCCTTTACATTCGGAGTATTCCGGGCCCTATCGATGGCATCAATCACATCATGGCTGCCAGCAATGCCGGCTCCACCTTCTCCATATACCAGAGGGCCAACAATAGGAACAACCGCGATACTCGACCCATGCCGCTGGCGTCTATACTTCCTTTCCGCATAGTCGATCGCGTCAACCTGATTGGAAGTTCCTAAAACCGCCTCCAAGTAAGCCTCAAACACTCCACCCGTCTCAACCGCATCCACCAAACCCGCGCGCAGGGCGGCATCAGCCCCATCTCCCTTCGATTTTTTAAGGTATTCGTCGTAGTTTTCTATCCACTCCGCAAGTTCAGTCCGCTCCACTTCCCGATTCCCTGCCACATCATCGAGCCACAGGCCCCATAAGTCATTTAGCAGTCGCTCCTCGCTCCTGCGCACGGATTCCGACATCTCATTCAAAATCACCCTCTCGGCTGCGCCTTTCGACTCCTCAGATCGAAAAAGCTGCACGTCTACCCCGAACTTCTCCATCATTTCACCCAAGTAGGCCTGCCAATAACCATAGCCCACCGGTCGAACCTCGCCCAAACGGTCAACAATGATATAATCCGCTGCTGAAGCAATTCGATATCTGCCATTATCAAAATAATCCGCACTCGCTAACACGGGCTTTCCACTTCTGCGAAACTCCGCAACAGCATTCGAGAGTTCAGCTGCCGCAGCATAACCGGCGGTCGACAATTCATCCAAATCCACCCAAAGTCCGACAATCCGAGAATCCATTGCTGCCATCTCGATAGCGGAAACCAAGTCATCAAGCAGCGCCTCATCATCGATTGCATCTATAGGCATCCCCCTAACTGAAAAAGTGTAGGCATAAACAAGCCTTCCAACAGGCCTGACAACCAGCAGGCTGTTTTCACGCACCCGCGGCGGCCCCCAGCTTACGAGGCTCACAATCAGCAAGACTACTATCAACCAGAAAAGCAAAGATAGAACCACTCTTCTGAACACATCCATAACACGGCCAAATTTTCTCAAATTACTACTAAAACTCATTCTGCCTCCATCTCCGGAACTCATGGCTCTATTCACCACGCCACTCGAAAAATTTCTAGCGGACTCCTCAATCAATTCATCATCTAGCTTTTTCAGCTTTCGCCAAGAGCAAGCAAATTTGATAAAATTCCCATCGCACCATGTTACATAGAGCCGAAAAAGAAAAAGACAAGCCCTTATCAATCCTCATGATTATAAAATATACTGTTTTCAGTGTCGCAAGTTCCGGTAAGAAAAATAATTCACATAGACATGGATGCCTTTTATGCCGCAATAGAACAGCGCAATAATCCTAGGCTCAGAGGCAAACCCGTTATTGTAGGCGGGAGCCCGGGTCGCCGAGGCATCGTTGCAACATGCTCCTATGAGGCACGAGCATATGGAATTCATTCGGCAATGAGTTCGTCCGAAGCACATAGACGCGCACCCCATGCAGTGTTTATTACCAATCCAAATTACAGTGAATACTTGGAAATATCGAGGCAGGTACAATCCATATTTCGGGAGTTTACCGATCTAATCGAACCCCTCTCACTTGATGAGGCATATCTTGATGTCAGCCAAAACAAGCATAATGAACCCTCGGCAACCCGTATTGCACAGTGGATTCGCCAGGAAATATTCAGAAGAACCAAACTAACGGCCTCCGCCGGAGTTTCTTTCAATAAGTCTCTGGCAAAAATGGCCTCCGATTGGAAGAAACCCAACGGTCTAACCGTAATCACGCCGCAAACGAAGGATTTCTTCCTAACCCGGCTTCCCATCTCCAAGTTCTGGGGGATTGGCAGGGTAACCAGCGCCAAGATGGCGAAATTGGGTATTCACACCGGAACTCAGCTAAGAACCCTCTCCCTATGGAAGCTGATAGAGCTTTTTGGAAAGGCAGGACATTGGTACTACAACTGCTGCCGTGGAATCGATGAACGAAACGTCGAAGTAAGGCATATACGCAAATCTCTTGGAAGGGAGCGAACCCTCGAAAGGGACATAAGCGATCAGAAACAACTCTCAAGTTTTCTCGCGGGGCTCTGCGCTAGGGTTTGGGAAGGCCTAGAAAGGCTCGAACTTCTTGGGCGAAGAGTGCTTGTGAAAGTAAAATACTACGATTTCAAATCCGCGAGTAAAACCCATAGTTCACCACATCCGATAGGAAGCCTCGCCGATTTCATACGCATAGGCACAAAACTTCTGGGCGAATTCCAGACAAAAAATCGTCCCTTGCGCTTAATCGGCATAAGCATGTCCTCTCTCGCAAGCAGGTGGGAGAAATCCAGGCAGCTGAGTCTAAACTTAGAATAGAGACCCTAGCCCCTCGAGAAATCCGCTTGAAGGCATAAGTTCGCCAGTGGCTTGCTCAGTCCACTCAGTGATAATTCTCTTTAAATCGCTGCTCTGCGATGCCAGTTGCTCAAGCGCCTCATTTAGAAGTTCGCCCTGCTCACTCCAATCAACCAGCAAGGAGTCGAAATTTTCTAAATCAGCATCCAATTTATCCAACAGTAATTGCCTGGCCCTCTCCTTGCCCTCAAGCAGAAGCATATCAATCCAATCCTGAAGATATTCTCTAAGCACGGAAACCTTGAACTCAGATTTTTTTTCATTTAATTGCGCTTCAAATTGAAATCCCAAGGGCGGAGAAGTTTCTCGAACGAAGGAAAGAAATCCCTCGGTGCTAAGTTCCTTCCAATCAGTTAAACGGGCAAGTCCCGTCATTTTCAGGTTTAATTCTGGTGTCCGCACGGCAGACAGGGTCGTGTTCACTCCAAACAGTCCTCCGATACTGCCCTTCGCACCGCTCCCATCCTCATAATTTATAAGCCAATCCCAACCACTAAAATCAACTCTTCCAAGCATCACCTTGTCCGCACCCCTTCTGCCATCAACAGTGATATCCGCCACAAGCGTATCCAACTTCGAAAGCTCATCGAATTCCACCAGGAAATGTGAGGGCGCTCCTGCAAGATCGTGATCAACTCCAATATTCTCACCCACAATGCGCAGGCCCTCGCCAGCGATATTCAAGGCCTCTATACTGAATCTAGGCGGCAGACGCACAGGAAACTGAACAATGCGGCCCCTCTTCATCCGTCCCTTCTTCTTCCTCTTCGCTTTATCCTGCTCCCTCTGTAAGCTGAGAAAGTCGGAAAGGGCGGCGTTGGAAGCAGCTTGGCGGTAGATTTCACCAAACCTAGGCCCAGCCAGCTCATCGATAAACGATTGCAGCCAGGTATTGAGTATTCCACTGTCTAATTTGGAAGTTCTCTCAATCAAATCCAAATCGCGTTCCACGGCCGCCCTGGCCCGCTCGAACGCGCCCATGGCATTCCTAAACGCGGCGTCCAAATCGCGTTTATAAGTGCTGAGCGATCTCATGGTTGAGTTCATTTCTTCGGCTACTTCACGTCCTTCCTCAATCCTCGCAATCCAAGCATCCGCAGTCTCAGGGGGGGATTCGGAGATAAGCGATTTCATACGCTCGCCTAGATTCATTGATAAGTCAATATCCTTCTCTATCCTCGATGCCCACTTTTCGTACTCGATTTCGTAGGTTTCTCTAAGCGATCTAACGAGTCTCACGGATTCATCGGGAACCACAGCGCTCGGTATCCAGTCCGTTCCCGAAAAACTGTCAAACTTCCTTCTCGAAGGCTTGATTCTAGCTTCAGCAATCGGATAAATAGCGGGTGTTTCCCTTGCAACATCGATAAGGCCCCTGCCGCTTAATTCCTCGAAGACGAGGCGCCTAGAAAACAAGGAGCCCCAGCTTACATCACCCACAGCATCCTGCACCTGCCAGCGATCAAGCATCGGATCCGTTTTGGAGGCGAACCCCAAGCGATCCAAGCTGATTCGCGCCGCCAGAGGCGCGATATCTAAACCCTCAACCGTAACATCGGTTCCACTAAGCGCCTCCAGAAATCTTTCAAGCCGCCGCGCCGCCAGTTTATCTAGAAAGAGCATATTGAACAGAATGGGCAGGCCAATTATAACCACGAGAAAAATGATTCTAAGCGTGTGAAGGTCGCTCTTATTCCTATGAATCCTTTTTAGAAGCGACGCGGCAGATTCGGCGATTTCTCGATCCGGAGGATCTTGATAGTGGTATTTCCCATCCTCTCCAAGGGAAAAAACGGATTCCAGCAAACTAAGTTCGGTTCTATTGGAGAGTGTCTCAAGAGCCGCCCTATATTTGCGCCTGCTTAGCGGCCTGCGAAGGCGGGATGAAATTCGCGTCCTCTTATCTTTGCTCATTGACGCCCCCACTTACTCTGACTTCGGCAAACGCTCAAGTTTGCCGAATAGGGGAACCTTAGCGCCTAGGAATTGAAAAAACACCCTTATCTTCGGTTTAAGATACTTTCTATATAGTCTTACAATGAATAAAAAGAATAAGAAGAACAGCGGCCATCCGAGAATTCCCGCAAGAAACCCACCGAATACAAAGGAATCATTCAAACGAAGCCAGGCAACAAGGGGTATGCTCAAGACTTGTCCCATCGGCTCGTACAAAAAATCCCTTGTTAGAAGATAATAACCCAAACGCTCTGTATAAGGATCGATTAGATTAGCAAAAATTCGACCCAGCGCCATAGTGCCGATCAGAGCCACTAGGTTTATCCTAACAAGCATAAGCGGTATGAGAAATAAAAACCAAAGCAAGGTTGCGCCGGGAATCAATACCAGAGTTAAACCGGAAGCCATTGAAAAAGCGATAATCCAAGATTTTCTATGTGTCGAAATGGCACTGAGAAATCGAGCAGCAGCAAAGCTAAATTGCCTCATCTTGTGGATTATATATACTGCGATTTTACTTGTCCTAGAGTTTTTTTTGATTCTTGAAACAAAAAATCAGCGATGTGGGACAAACTAGATTAGGGAACGAAGTTTTCAAGAATCTTTCCTGCCTCGGAGATCTATGCGGGCTCCATCCCGTGTTATGCTTGAGCCCAGCACTCAGAACAGCTTCATAGGAATCTAAGGTGGAATCTCCGCTTCATGATACGATGTGAGAAGGAGATTTCAATCGAGAGGGCGACGACGATCTGACGAAGAGGCCAAGGTGGCCTTGGAAGCCCTGACGAAAGAGAAGACCCTTCAAGAGCTGGCAGAAGAGTATAAGGTTCATCCGAACCAGATCAGCGCTTGGAAGAAGCGGCTACTCTCCGGCGCAGCGGAATCTTCGAGCCTAAGAATCAGATAAGAAAAAGAACTCGAGCAAGCCAAGCGAAAAGAGCAGGAACTCTTCAAGCAAGTCGGTCAGGCCAAGTACGAGAACGAATGGCTTAAAAAATACAAGCAACTGTACGGAAAGGACTACGAGGGATGATCGATCCGAGTGATCGCCGCCTCTCGATATCCCGGCAGAGCGAGTTGTTGGGAGTCAGCCGTTCTCATCACTACTACAAACGGCGTCCGGAACGGTGGGAAGACATTGAGGAGAAGATCGAGCTTAAGGAGATCTTTCTGAGATATCCGTTCTACGGATACCGGAAACAGGTTCTCGAGCTGGAGAAGGAGCAGATCTTCTCAGACGGAGAAGAGAGTCCGGCGGCTGATGCATGAGATGGGTCTGAAAGCTCTCTCGCCGCATCAGATGACATCTGTACCGAAGAAAGAGCACCCAATCTATCCCTACCTCCTAAAGGACAAACGGATTCGTTATCCGAATCAGGTATGGGCGACCGATATCACCTACCTCAAGCTCGATGTCGGATACGTCTATCTGGCGGCCATCATGAACCTCATGCAGCCGGAAGGTCTTGAGCTGGCGGATATCTCTGTCGATGGATGCCGACTTCTGCATCGAGGCTCTGAAGGACGCCATGCAGACCTACGGAGTTCCAGCAATCTTCAACACCGATCAGGGGAGCCAGTTCACTTCCTACGGTTTCATCAAAGTACTCTAAGGATTCCAGTGTGGCGATCAGCATGGATGGATAGGGGCGCTGGCGGGACAACATTGATGTCGAACGATTTTGGTGGACACTGAAGTGCGAAGATATCTATCTCAAATCGTACGAATCGATCCGGGATTTGAAGCTCGGCCTTTCTCGGTATTTCCGCTTCTACAACAGCAGGTGATTCCATCAGAGTCTGGATTACCGGACGTCTGATTAAGATGTATGAATCATTCAGAGTGGAGGGAGAACGGGCAGCAGCCTGACGTGCGATGGGTTACACCATAGGAATTCAGGATCGCTGTTTGACAAATGGGCTCAGCATAGTGGGCTTGCCATTAAGTCCCCTTTATGACACTCTAATCCGGCTATCCATGCTGGGTAGGCTAGGCGCGTGACGCCTGGCTTTGATATCGATGCGACGCCGTGACGAACGGAAATGAATCGTTGCTGCCATAATCGCTTCTTAGGGTGTTGGATCGAAATCGAGAAATCTAGAGACGGGCCTTACCCCGTCCGGTATACAGCAAATGAGGAGACTTCATGGCAGTTGTAACCATGAAAAATCTACTGGAATCGGGTGTGCATTTTGGCCATCAAACACGGCGGTGGAATCCGCGCATGAAGAGATATATCTTCACAGAGCGAAACGGAATCCACATCATCGACCTTCAGAAAACTATTATTGCCATCAAAGAAGCGTACGACATCGTTCGTCACAAAGTTCTGGAAGGTAGGTCCGTACTCTTTGTCGGAACCAAGAAGCAGGCCCAGGCCTCGGTTAAGCGTGAGGCTGAACGCTGTGATATGTTTTTCGTTAATAACCGCTGGCTAGGTGGAATGCTCACCAATTTTTCCACAATGAAAAAATCCCTGCTTCGTTTGAAGAAAATGGAAAAAATGGAAGTTGATGGCACCTTCAAGCAACTTACCAAAAAAGAAGTGTCTCTGCTGCTCAAGGAACAAGGCAAGCTAGAGAGGAATCTTGGGGGAATCAAGAACATGTCCGGTCTACCTGGAGTGATATTTATAATTGATACGCAGAAGGAGGCGATAGCCGTCGCCGAGGCTCGGAGGATGGGAATTCCAATCATCGCCGTTGTGGATACCAACTGCGATCCCGAAGGAATCGATTACCCCATACCCGGAAACGATGATGCCATTCGCGCTATCAATCTCTTCACGCAGGTTATTGCAAACGCTGTAATTGAGGCCGACAACGAGCAGGGTCTCAGGGTAATCGAGAATTTGCATGAAGATGAGCCTATTGAGGATGAGTTCATTGATGAGAAATCAACCCTCGAGATTGCAGAACAATACGATGAAGATAGCAGCGAACGCGATGATTACAGAGCAGGTAGTCCCTCGCTAGAAGTCTCAAGCGAAGGCGAGACGGATAGAGGGCTGGCTAGCTCCGCCTTGGCGGAGGATTCCAACACCAAAACAGCTCTCAGAGACCTTATCTCCGAAGACGGATTCGAAGAAAAGGCCTCCATGGGAGAAATCATAACTTCAAAGAATGAGGTTGCCGATACAGAATCCACCAATGTTCCGGAGGCTTCAGGCAAGGAAATCGAGACCGAAGAGTCCGCCGAAAAAACAAGCGTGGAAGAGGCGGAAGCCGCGGCCCAGGAACCGATAAGCGTGAGAAAGGAGATTCCAGAGCATCCTAGTGAGCCCTTGGCCGAGTCTGCTTCATCCGCCGAGGAAACTCCGGCACAACCGGAAAAGAACAGGGCTAAAAATGAAGCTAAAGTTACGCCTCAGGAAGTTAAGAAGCTTCGCGATAAAACCGGCGCCGGAATGCTTGATTGCAAGAAAGCGCTAATCAAGGCAAAGGGCGATATGGCGATTGCGGAGAGAGTTCTAAAAGAGCAGGGACTTGCAAACGCAGGCAAACGCGTCGGTCGGCCAACGAACAATGGGAGCGTGTTCACCCTCATTGCAGACGGAAGAGCCGCCATGGTTGAACTGAGTTGTGAAACGGATTTTGTGGCAAGAAACAGCGTGTTCCGCGACACTGGCGAGAAGGTTGTAAGAACTATCCTGCAATCAAAACTGAACGAGAAAAACCAAGAATTGGAAATGATGGCAAAGGAGGCAATCGCGATTCTGAAAGAGAACATGCTAATTGGCAGAATCGTTCTGTGGGATTGTGCCGAGAATGAAGTGGTTATGCATTATTCTCATAACGAGGGACAGATAGGAGCCTTGGTAAAGCTCGGCTGTGATTCACCGGCAACCGCATCGAAGGATGAGGCAAGAGAACTGGCCTTCTTACTTGCCCTGCATGTCGCCGCGTTCAATCCCCTCTATCTCAATCAAGCCGCCGTGGACCCCTCCTATCTCAAGGCACAGGAAGAAGTGTTTACCGCTCAAGCAAGAAATATGGGTGATAAGCCGGAAAAAATCATAAAAGGAATTGCTGCGGGAAAACTGCAAAAGCACCTTGCGGGGATTTGTTTCGAGGATCAGGGTTTTGTTAAAGAAGAGAAGAAATCTGTTAAGACAGTTGTGAATGAGGCCGCTAAATCCTGTGATGGCACAATCGTGATAAGCGACTATGCATACATCGCGGTCGGCCGAGGATAAGAACAGCAGAATCAAGCTCTTCTGACTGCAAAAAAGGAAATAAGAATGGTTGATTTGAAGGCAAGAACCGAAGAAAAAATGAAGAAAAGTATCGCTTCTCTGGAGGAAGAATTGAACCATCTTCGCTCGGGGAGGGCTTCCGCGGCCCTCTTTGATAAGCTGCGCGTTGATTACTACGGCACGCCGACTCCCCTTAAACAGCTAGCTAATATCTCAATACCGGAGGCTAGACTGATAGTTATTCAACCCTTCGATAGAAACTCGATTGAAGACATCGAAAAGGCCATATTTGCCTCCGAACTTGGACTTAACCCCGGAAACGATGGGAAGCTAATACGGATCAGCATTCCTCCTCTAAATGAGGAACGACGCAGGGATTTGGTGAAAAGGGTGAAGGCGTTGGCGGAGAATACCCGAGTTTCGATTAGGAATATTCGCCGAGATGCAAACGAGCAGATTAAATCCGGTGATTTAACCGACGACGAACAAAAAAAGAGCACTGATATAGTTCAGAAACTGACTAATTCATTTGTGGAGAAAATCGCGGTAATTGCGAAGGCAAAGGAAGAGGAGATTATGGAAATCTGATGCTCCTCGATAAGCGACTGCTTCCAGCCCATGTTGGAATTATCATGGATGGCAACGGAAGGTGGGCGCAGGTACAGGGGCTTCCAAGAACAAGCGGGCACAAAGAAGGGCTTGAAAGGGCTAAGGAAATTGTGGCTCATGCTTCGGATTTGGAGATATCGCACCTATCCCTCTTTGTGTTTTCCACCGAGAATTGGCGGAGAGCCAGCGAGGAAGTCAATTTTCTGTTGGAGTTGATTAAGAAGCATCTGAGGGCGCAATACGATTTTTACCGAGAACGGAGTATTCGGGTTATTCACTCCGGAGATTTAGGAAAACTCCCCCGAGCCGTGCGCGAAGAGATTTTGCTTGTTGAATCGGATACAAGGCTATTTAGCGGTATGGTGGTGAATCTGCTGATAAACTACGGCGGACGGGACGAGATTGTCAGATCGGTAAAAAGATATATGCTTGGCGATGGCGACGCTAACACTTTGAGTGAGGAGCGTCTTAGCGCAAATCTAGATCATCCTGAGCTTCCTGAACTCGATTTGCTAATTAGAACGGGAGGTGAAATGCGTTTAAGCAACTTCCTGATGTGGCAGGCCGCATATGCGGAATTGTATTTCTCGGATGCTTACTGGCCCGATTGGAACGCCGCCTATTTAGATGAAGCGATACTGAATTATCAGGAAAGGCAGCGGCGATTTGGCGGAACAGTGTAATGAATAATTTAACGAAGCGCCTTCTATTGTTCTTTATCGCGATTCCATTGCTATCCGCCGTTGTTTTCTTTGTTTCCCATTACAGGCAGATTGCCGTAATAGCGCTAACGGCAATCGTCGGAATCATATGCGGCTTCGAAATGCGATCGATGTTGTCCAAAATTGCCAAGAAGCTCCCCCTGTGGACTGTTATAATTCCCGGACTGTGGCCTATGCTGGCTTGGCTAATCAATATGAAGTGGATTCCCTCTATTTCATCGACGCTTGCACTCATTGTAGGAGTAATATGGGCCCTTATTGACTCTGTATTGGTTAGAGAGGCGGAATTCGGCACCGGCATTACCCGGATGGGAACTAGGCTGCTGATGGTTTTATATCCTGGATGGTTTCTCTGGTGGATTGGCCGCCTTACATGGCTCGAAAATTCCAATATTATCTTGCTGGTATTCATTCTCACCATATTTCTTAATGATTCGCTGGCCTGGTTTTTTGGAGTATTGTTCGGCAAGCATCGAGGTATCTTTCGGGTAAGTCCGAATAAAAGTTTGGAGGGTTTTTTTGGAGGGATTTTTTTCTCGGTTTTAGTTATTCTGGTTTCTTCCTATATTTTGCCCGAGGTTTTCCCACAGGCGAAATGGCAGCTCGTTCTCTTCGGGCTCGCGACTGGTTTTTGTGTTACGGCGGGCGATTTAGTTGAATCCACTATTAAGCGGGGGGCAGGTGTGAAGGATTCAGGAAGGATAATAATGGGGAGAGGCGGTATGTTAGATTCCATCGATTCGTTTTTATTCGCAGCGCCATTATTCGTTATTTTTTTTCAGGTTACTACCTAGATGTTCAACGGCATTCTCGAGGTTTTCCTAGGCATCATAGGACTCTCCCTGGTTATACTCATTCACGAGGGAGGACATTATCTAACAGCCAGACTGAGCTCAATCAGAGTCGAGATATTTTCCATAGGCTTCGGGCGTCGGTTATTTGGATTTAAGAGGGGTGACACTGATTATAGGATATCAATGATACCCCTTGGCGGCTATTGTCGATTTTACGGGGAGAAGTCTTTCCGTAAGGCTCTAGATGATAAACTCGAGCGGATACCAAGGGTTGAGGGAGACTTTTACAGTAGCCCTCCCCTTAGTCGAATATTTGTCAGCGTATCCGGGCCGCTGGCAAATTTGATTTTCGCCATTCTCATTTTCACAATTATTTCATGGATCGGTTACAACGAGGAGTATGCAGAGCCGCGCATTATACTGCTTTCGGAGTGGTCGGACAATGATTCTACCTGGCCGGCCGATCATTCCGGTTTGCAAAGCGGGGACTTGATAATCCTTGCGGATGAAAAGCCAATCAAGGCCTTTCATGAACTGAGGCCCCTCCTTGCTTTCAAGCCAAATGAGCAAATAGAGCTAGTTGTGAACCGAAGGGGGCAGACTATACCCATCGATATTGCCCCCAAATTGGATGAGGAAACAGGATTTGCCATGATTGGCGTTCTAGCCTGGATGAATCCCATTGTTGCTTCGGCCCTGGCAGGTGGCGACTCTAGGGGGCTTCAAATCGGCGACAGGATCATTCGCGTAAACGACGTTGAAATTCCCCACAGCGTCGCCTTCCATAAGGCGCTGGAAGATGCCGATATCGAGCCTGTTTATATAACTGTTCTGAGGGAGGAAAAAGAAATTACGCTGAACTTCCCTTCGGCCAAAGAGCTTAGCGCCGGTATAACCTTTCAGCTCAATTCCGGTCGAAGCGATTCTCTGAATTTTTTTCAGGCAATAAATAAGGGATTTCGAAAAACCTTTCTAAACCTGAGTTCCACCCTCCGCGCTATAAGGATGCTCTTCATCGGCAGTAAACCACAAAATGTGGTTTCCGGCCCTATAAGATTGATTTCGGATACCGGCGCGATTGTCGCTGAAGGTTTCCGCGGCGGGTTTGGTTCCGGCATGCTCTGGACATTCGAACTTCTTGCTATAATCTCAATATCCCTGGCCTTTCTCAATCTGCTCCCGATACCGATTTTAGACGGCGGCCAGATTGTCTTATTTTTGCTTGAATTACTGCTGCACAGACCTCTCAGTCCCAAAGCGATATATAGGTATCAGTTCATAGGCACCATAATTGTTATTCTCATTGCCATGGCAGCCATTATCAGTGATATTATTCAATTAAACAGCCGTTGAAGGGATATACTGATGAACTATAGGCTGGCGATGCTCTTTGTTCTCCCCGTCCTTGGGCTGCATCCTGTCTCAGCCGAGCCTAGTCTAGTGCCACAACGGGGGCACAGCGGCACCCCGATAGCAATGAGCTGGCATGCTGAATCACGAGTGTTAATTTCCGTAGGCGAAGATGGATTCTTAATCGTAACCAGGCCTGAAGATGAAATCGTGCTTCACCGCTTTCGTGTTACGCGGGAACGAATCTCCAAACTGAGTATCAATCAAGCAAATGAGAAAGCAGCGATTATATGCGTCGAAAATGGTTATTTTGCTGTTTCAGTATGGGATTGGGCGAGCGAGGAGAAGATTTACGAGCACAGATTTGACAAGGAACTGCTTTTTGCCAACTGGTCGGCACGCGGTACTTACCTAGTGCTCGGAACCCTCGGATCGCCTAGTATAGTACTGCTCGATGGCGCTACTGGTAGGCGACTGCCGAAACTACAAAACCTACCCTCGTTGTATGACAATGGATATATTGGTTCAACTGAAACTATCCTGATGACATACGCAACCTCCGGTTCCATTCATTACTGGGATATCGATACCTCCAAATTGAAGCACTCCGTGAAAACTGTTTCCAACCTTCGCGGTCTGTCTGTTCTGCAAACAGAATCCAAATCAGTTCTCTTCGCCTACCAAAAAGATGTTCTAATCCTTCTAAATCGTCAAACCGGATATGTGCTCGATCGTTTGGCTATACCCGGGCTTATCGATGCTTCGATAGATGAAAAAACAGGCGAGATCGATGCCATTGCCCTAGGCTTCAAGAAGTTTACGCTTCATAGGTATCAATCTTGGGACAATGCATTTGTTCCCCGAGGTTCTGAGGGAATCAATCCGAATGGCTTGAGGCTGGATGATTCACTTCAACCTGTGAAAGCTCTTCGGGTTGATGGGACTACCTACCTGATGTCCAAGGACGGATACTTAGTCGCAGAAAACGCCGAAGGCTTCACGGCGCTCATAGACGATCGTCTGTGGAAACCGGATTCGTTTGCATTTCATGAAGATTCCATCAACATTGCCGGAGGGGGGAGAATACTGCGTTTTATCTCGTCTTTTTTTTCCGACGATTCCGCAGGAGATATCAGCGACTTGGCCAATGTAAAACAAGAGGTAATCTTCTCGAAATCCAACTCAAAGCATACAGGAATCCTCATTTCTTCGGATGGCACATTCTTTCTTTGGGACAGGGGCTTTTCCGGCAATAACAACGGCATAAGACGCTTTCATCCTTCGACACCGGACACTGAGTTCTTTTTCCCAAGCACCGATAGGATTTTGAAATGCTCGCTTATCGATGAAGACAGAATTCTAACTATCGATAGAAATGGCGTCGTCAGGATTTTGGATTCAAAAAATGGCGCGATACTTGCTAAAAATTTTTCTTTCGATAATCTAGACGCGGCATACTGGGGTGAATTTCTTATTGTCGGGCGTTCATCTAGGGGCAGCACCGGCACTCCTCTTGAGGTGATCGATATGCTTTCGGAAGAAGCGAAACCCGTACCGGATAAGCGATTCATGGTTTATCTTATTGAATCGGAGCCCGCGAATATTTACAGCATCGGAATGAGAAGAACTCCCTCGGGAAAAATCGAAACTATCCTGCTCCGTCACAATCCTAAGCAAGTTAGGAATTCAAGAGAATTACTGCGAGTCTCGGGAGAGGTTCTAAATGGCATTATACTTCCACACCCAGACGATAACAGCGTCTATACAAACCTAAATGGCGAGGTTGTCCGAATACTAGGAAATAGAACTACTGCGTACGAGTATATGGGATCCACTGTATTTCTACAAATCCGCGGCGGAAATCTCTATGGGTTGAATGCGGATGGCTCCTTGGCGATATGGGACAATAGTGGCGGCAAATTACTGCTGCAAATTCATTTCTTCGATGATGGAGCCTGGGTGGCCAGCTCGGCGGATACTATTTGGGCCTCTCCCGAGGCTTTAGATAAGATTGTAATCCTCGAAGATGGGCGTATTGTGGATCCAAAGCTGGTTTGTAGGATACTGGAAAACTGAGGCCGACTGCTCAATAATCCTGCAGGTTTTCGAAGCGAGTATAGTGCGGAACGAATGCCAAGCGCACCGTATCTGTGGGGCCGTTTCGCTGTTTCGCAACTATTAGATCGGTTTTGATTATGGAACTACTCTCACGATCATCCTCATCCTCGTCGAGAGTTCGTTCCCTATGAAGGAAAAGCACCACATCAGCGTCCTGTTCAAGAGCCCCCGATTCTCTCAGATCGGCCAGTGATGGTGTTTTCCCTTCGGATTGTCTACCCACCTGAGAAAGAACCACAATTGGAACATCGAGCTCTCTTGCCAACGCCTTCAAAGATCTGCTAATTTGCGATATTTGTTCGTGTCTATCTTGCTTGGTGTTCTCCGGCGAAACTAGGCCGATATAGTCGATGAAAACTATTTTTACGCCGTGCTTGCTCACCATCTTGCGAGCTAGAGAGCGCAAATCTAGGAGAGGAATATTAGGGGTATCCTGGAAGATGAGGGGCGCATCGTAGATGCGTCCGGCAGTATCGGTAACGATCCTGTTGAAATCCGTGGATTTGAGGAGGCCTGTACGCAAACTATTGGAATTAATCCTACTTTCAGCCGATACAATTCTCAGCATCAATGAAATAGCGGACATTTCAAGAGTAAAGTAACCACAGGGGATTTTATGTCTGATAGCGATATTCGTGGCCATTGACAATGCGAAAGCGGTTTTCCCTATTGAAGGCCGTGAACCGATTATTATCATTTCAGATTTTTGAAAACCACAGGTCAGCTTGTCCAGCGCATCAAATCCGGAGGGTATGCCGATATAGGCCCCCTTGCTTCGATACCTATCTTCGATGGCCGAGACGGTTTTCTCGATTACTTCAGGTGCGGGTTTTAACTCTCCCCTACTCTGGTTGTCATTCAGGTCAAAGATGGATTTCTCGGCTTCTTCAATGCTTAGACGGGTTTCCAAAGATTCGTTATGGGCATCGGAGACTAGCTGGTGAGCAATGTTAAGAAGAGACCGCCGCAGGCTGGCATCCTGGACGAGTTTTGCATAGTAGGCAACATTCGCTGTCGAGGGAACTCTCTCGGTTAGGGAGGCCACATAGCCCAAACCCCCGATTTTCTCTATATTCCCGGAGGCGCGAAGCTCGGCTGTCAGCGTTAAAAGGTCTACGCCCTCGCCCTTATCCTTCAGCGCTGTGATTGCTCTGAATACTACTTGATGGGCTCCCTTGTAGAAGTCTTCCGCGAGAACAAATTGCTGAACCTCTTCCAATAAGTCTACTGAAAAGTTCAGAAGCAGGGCTCCCAAGGTTGCCATTTCCGCCTCTTCGTTATAGGGAGGAACAGAATCCTTTAGGGTGCCTTCCACCAATGAGTTTAGCTTCCTTCCTTGGCTTTGGTTTCAGTATCCCCTGTTTTCACTTCAGAATTCTCATCGCTCTCGGTATCTGAAGAATTCTTTTTCGGCGCTCCATCTTCCGCTGAGGTTTCCCCTGCCTGCTTCGCGCCAGTTGGCAGCACATTGACCCTCAATTCGGCTATCTGACCGCCGTAAAGCTTGATTGCCGCATTGTGAATTCCGACATTCTTGATTCCTCCATCCGGAAGTTCAACCTTCTTTCGTTCTATTTTCAAACCATGGGAAAGAAGGTAGTCCACAATTGCAGAAGAGGTAACCGATCCGAAGAGTCTCCCCTGCTCGCCAGCTGCAGCCGTTATTTCCATCTCCATAGCCTCAATTCTAGCCTTCAAACTGGCGGCATCGGTGGTTCTCTCGGCCCTGCGGCGATCAATCGCCTGCTGCTTCTGCATTAGCTCTATTTTAGTTGCCTTGTTATATGGTACCGCAAATTTTTTCGGGATCAAGAAGTTGCGAGCATATCCGGTCGCGACGTCTTTGACATCGCCCTCTTCCCCCAAATTTGGAACATCCCTATAAAGAATCACCTTCACTAAACTTCCTCCCTACCTGCTTGCAAATGGCAGCAAGGCCAAAATACGAGCGCGCTTGATTTCACGCGCTAAGAATCTCTGATGCTTGGAGCAAGTTCCGGTTATCCTTCGAGGAAGGATTTTCCCCCGCTCGGTAGTGAAGCGGCGAAGCGCTTCCGAATCCTTGTAGTTCGCGCTAGCCTTGCCCGTGCATATCTTACAAACCTTTCGGCGAAAAAAATCACGTTGAGGGCGGCCCATAGAACTACGATCCCTATCTCTCGAACCCGAATAAGCCTGATAGTCGCTTGAGTCTATATTCTTTCCCGAATAGTCAGCCATTTACCTATCTCCTATGAGCGATCGACTCGCGATTGCTTAATCGCTCTCCCTTAGAATGGAATATCATCTTCGAAGCTAGTCGGAGGAGGACTTGCTTGAGTTTCAGGTTGAAAGCCCGGTTGTGATGCGCCGTCTAAGCGATTACCGCTTGTCCAGCCCTCACCCCCGTCTCCTCCACTGCGACCGCCAAGCAACTGTATGCTATTGGCATCGATTGCAACCTTCGATCGCCGAGTGCCGTCTTGAGACTCCCAGCGATCTTGACGAAGTTGTCCCTCTACGCCTACTTGTTTTCCCTTAGTCATATAATTCGCTATTGCTTCACCCTGACGTCCGAAAACAGTGACATCGAAGAAACTAGCTTCCTCTACCCACTGATCGCCCTGCTTGCGATTCCTGTTTACCGCTATCGAGAACTTCAATAGGGCATAGCCGTTTTGGGTGTAGGATAGCTCGGCGTCCCTGGTTAAGCGGCCAATAAGAATAACCTTGTTAATATCTGAAGCCATTGTATCTCAACTAGTCGATTTCTCGTTCTTCAACACAAGAAGATGCCGCAGCAATCCTTTTTGAAGTTTTAAACTGTCTTCCAATTTGGGCAGCTTATCCCCCTCGAGTTCAATGTTGAACAGACGATAACGCCCTCTGGTTTCCTTGTTTATCTCGTAGGCGAGTTCCCGATCGCCTAAATCCTCCTCCGATTGTATCGTAACCTGGGAGTTTTTAAGGATTCCTTGAACTCCCTCGATACTCGATGCACTCTGCTCCTCCTTCACTGTGAAGGCGCAGGTCAGTTCGTAAGTCTTCATTCAATGTCCTCCGTTCCTGTTCCAACTTTTGATCGAAGACAAAGTACCCTACTTCGTAAAGTAACAAGCGTCAAGCAAGCGCTGTGAACTACCGATAAGCTTAACTGGAGGTTCCTCTAAAATTGCCTGAGAAGATTCGCTACGATGACAATATCTTTTTCATACGATCCCTGATTCGGACTTTGCATGATGCGATCAGACTCGATGTAGACATCGAATATTTCGCTGATAAGATTTTGGAAGATATTCTCTTTATCAACGCTTCGATTCAAAAAATATACGGCTCATTGAAAAACAATTCCCTTCTTATCCGCAGAAATGTGTATTATCACTCAATAATGAAACTCAAGGAGGCATACGTGCACTTCTTGAATGAACTGCGTTCTACCGGCGGGGGGGTTGGGAATTCTTTTGAGCATATGCGTACTAAGTTCAAACTGATCACGGAAAATAATCTGAAGGATCTTAAAGAGATAAAAGACATCATCAGTGGAATCGAGGTCGGGAAAGTAGAGGACGATACAATATCGCAGAGCGAATTGCATTATCTGATGAGTCCTATGGAGAATTCCTCAAACCCGTTGGATGAGTCTGAGGGATATGCTGCGTCAGATGCCAAGTTCTGAACTCATACCCAATTTCACGAGGGCAGACGGGTTAGTGCCGGTTATCACTCAGGATTACAGCTCCGGCGATGTGCTGATGCTTGGATGGATGAATCCGGCGGCTTGGAACGCGACTCTTGAGAAGAGGAAGGCAGTTTACTGGTCGCGAACACGTCAGAGACTTTGGGAAAAGGGTGAGCTTTCCGGCAGATCGCAGCTGGTTAAGGAGATTTTTCTTGACTGCGATTCGGATGCGGTATTGCTCAAGGTTGAGCAGGTCGACAACGCAGCCTGCCATACAGGCCGCCGTAGCTGCTTTTATCGGCGGGTTGCGCGAAATTCGTTGGAGATTGTGTCGGAACCCCTATTCAATCCGGAGGATGTCTACGATTAGACTGTGTGCAGAAAGCGAAAGCTGCTGGAGGACCAGCTCTAATTCGCTAGCACATATGGGTTAACACGGTCGAAATTGCCGTACCATCCGATAGATTCGCCGTTATCTCGATACACCCGCACCTCGAAGTGCAGATGCGGACCAGTGGCATTGCCGGTTTCACCTATTGCCCCAAGTTTTTCACCCCTCCGTACAGTCTCGCCGCCCTTCCAATCCGAGTTCTCTGCCAGATGTGCATAATAGGTGGTAAGATACCTAATCCCCCTATACTGATCTCTCCATTCTGCTTCGATGGAATGCGAAACTTCTAAATTCCATCCATATACCTCGCTGTAACTTGAGTACAGAACCACCCCATCATAGGCCGATATCACACTTCCGGGTTCTCCAGGAAACCGTATGATGGAATTCTGCTCCGTTACGGTTAGTATGTTTCCCACGTTGATAATATCTATGGCCATATGCGGCAGATACCCTCCGGCCCCCGAATCAATCAGTCGAAGTTCTCCGAAACCACTGGAAATCATGAACTGTTCACCGGTAGGATCTTCTCCATCCAGGCGCGCGGGATAGCCTAGGCCGGCTACCGTGGATCGATAGGCGGAAAGGGGAATAATACTTGCCCGATCGACAGTCATTACAGTCTCCGCCTGAAAGTTGTTTTCCGGTATTCTCGAAAGTTGATATATGATGTCGCCATAACTACCCGAGGACTCGATTCTATCGGCAAGGTATTCATAGGCTCTCTTTCGCGAGCTGCTTCCCGATGGAAGCTCAGCGCCGAGCCGTCTCAGGGTCATCGCTGCATTCTTTCGATTGAAGTCGAATTCCTCTCTTTTTCGCTGCGCATCGCCCCTGAGAAGTTCCAAGTCATCATCCAAAGCGGTCATATTCTTACTCAAGTCTTGCACCGCCTGAGCTTGTCTGATTGAGGAGAGGCCAATTGCAGAATCCAAATTTCCGACAAGTTTCAGCATGCGCTGGTATTGCAATGAGCTTATTGATATCAGGATAAGGATAAAGCAGAGGGAGAATGCCAATCCCGTTAACCAGCGGAATCTACGCGTCCAGATGCCGGAAATAGGAGATGATACGATGGGTTTACTTAAGCGGGCCTTGGGTATTTCCAGCTTGGATTTTGCCGTTTGAGGATCCTCGAGTCGACCGATAGTGTCCTCGAGTTCATCGTTAATCCATTCTTCATCAAGGGCCTCATGATTTTTTTCAGCCATCTCGAGCAGCCACTTCCCATCGGAATGAGGCGCCAGCGCCCAGCTTCGAACCACCCTAAAGACCTGGTTCTCCGTGGTGACGGCTTCGACTAGCGTTAGTAGGCGACCGGCTCGCTGAGCAGACTGAAACCAAACAACCGGCTTCCCATCCCAGCTTCTACCGGAGTCTGTTCCTCCGGACCACGATCCCCTATCCCCTAGCAGTTTGCCGAGCAATCTCGCTAGGCGAATACACAACCGCTCACGACGGTTCATCTGGCATCCTTGATTTTCGAGAGCTCATTGGCGGCTTCATCAATCAACTCGACCGTCTCATCCCATCCAATGCATGAATCCGTTATGGAGAGACCGTATTCCAGTTTTGAGGCATCTTCCGGTATTTCCTGTCTACCTGGTTTTATATTGCTTTCCAGCATAACCCCGCGTATCGATCTACGGCCTCGGGAAAGCAAATCCAAAACAGCACGGAATACACGGGCCTGTCTAGCATGATTTTTGCTTGAATTTGCGTGGGAGCAATCTACCAGTATTGAGGGTTTTACTCCAATATCGGCAAGCAGATTCTCCGCCTCTTCTACATCTTCATCGTAATAGTTCGGACCGCTTGAACCTCCACGCAGTATGATATGCCCGTTTCGATTTCCCAGTGTTTTGAATACACAGGTCTCTCCCTCCTGATTTATTCCTATGAAGCTATGGCCATGTCTCGCCGATCTAACCGCGTTAGCCGCTATCGAGAGATTTCCGTCTGTGCCGTTTTTGAAACCGACCGGCATGGACAAACCACTGGATAACTCTCTATGCGTCTGAGATTCCGTGGTTCTAGCTCCAATAGCCGCCCAGGAGACAAGATCCGCAATATATTGGGGGATAATCGGATCTAATACCTCCGTTCCAGCGGGAAGGCCGATTTCACTTAATTCAATGAGAAGCTGCCTGGCGGCTCGCAGGCCCTTCTGAATATTATATGTTCCATCCAAGTTTGGATCGATGATGAGACCTGGCCATCCAAGAGTGGTGCGGGGCTTCTCAAAGTACACTCTCATTACAATTAGTAGAGTATCGCGATGCCTATCCGAGAGTTCCTTCAGTCGTTTCGAGTAATCAATTGCAGCTTCCACATTATGTATCGAACAGGGACCTGCGATTATCAGCAAGCGCTCGTCCTGGTGGTTTATGATTCTCGAGATCACATCTCGAAATTTCACAATCGAATTTGCAGTGCTGGCTTTAATGGAAAATTCCGATTTCAGAAGACGAGGACTAAGCAGAGCTGTTTGCGATTCGATGTTTACATTGTGTAATTCACGGGTCATGGAAGAACTCCAGGAGTAATATATCCCTAGAGGGCATATTCGTTAAGATGCAGACATAGGCTTAGCAAGTCCCGCTTTTCTGAGTAATTTCACACATCTTTACCACATTTTGGCAGCTTTCTGCTATAAACCCCAGCCATACTAACGACAGTTTGGATAATTTCAAACCGATTTATTGCTTTGTAGCTTGAATCAAACTGCAATTTTCGGTATTTTAGCTCGCATGATGAAAAATATGAAACCAGCCGCCGAATTAATGCTAGATGTGCTTTATCAAGGCGGTGTGAGCCATGTATTCGGCATACCCGGAGGGAACTCCATCCCCATTTATGATGCCTTAACGAATCATCCCCTCAAGCTGATTCTAACTCGGCACGAGCAAGGGGCCACCCATATGGCCGACGGATTTGCCAGAGCCAGCGGCAAACCCGGTGTAGTATGCGTAACTTCCGGTCCGGGAGCAACCAATACCCTCACGGGTATTCTAACCGCCATGATGGATTCGATTCCCATGCTGATTATCACCGGCCAGTCTATCACACCGAACATAGGACTTGATGCGTTTCAGGAGGCGGATGTGCTGGGCATGTCCTATCCTGTCGTAAAGCATTCTTACAGAGTTTCGAACCCTCAAGATATTTCCCGTATAGTTGAAGAGGCGCTTCACATAGCTACAACAGGGCGTCCGGGACCGGTTTTGGTGGACGTTCCGAAGGATGTTTCTGCCGCAATGGTTGAAGTGGATATCGAATGTGAGCAGGATTTGCCGGGTTACCAGGAAACGCCGAAGATCAATATCGACGACTTGGAACTAGCAGCGAAACTTATCAATACGGCGCATAGACCCGTAATTCTGGCTGGGCATGGCGTTGTTCTCTCAGGCGCATCCAAGGCGCTTATGGAAGTAGTGGAGAAGATGCGTATCCCGGTTACTACCACTCTCTTGGGTAAGGGCGGTTTCCCTGATATCCATGAATTGAGCCTGGGCTTGCCGGGAATGCATGGAACCGCATATGCGAACAAGGCTCTAAGCGGCAGCGATTTGATTATAGGCATTGGAGCTCGGTGGGATGATAGGATAACCGGAATACCTGAAAAATTCTGCACCCATGCAAGGAAAATTCACTTTGATATCGATCCGGTTGAAATTGGAAAGATAATTCCTGTTGACTGCGCGGTTATCGGAGACGCTAAAGCGATCTTGGAGAAGCTGATTGACTACCTCGAACCTGGTGAATTGAGGCCTTGGAACAGGCAAATAAGGAGCTGGAAGCGTGATTTTCCTCTCAAATACCGGAAGGAAGGCAAGTTGAGGGCACAGCACATTATTGAGGAGCTTTCGAACATGGTAGAGATGGAGTCTGTTGTTTGCACGGATGTAGGACAGCATCAGATGTGGGCGGCTCAATTCGTAAAAACGAGTATAGGAGAGAACTGGATAAGCTCGGGAGGGGCCGGAACAATGGGGTTTGGACTCCCCTCCGCAATTGGAGCTCAGCTAGCCAGACCGGACGCGGCTGTATATGCCATAGTAGGCGATGGCTCCTTTCAGATGACATTCTGTGAATTGTCAACAGCGAAGATCAACAAACTGCCTATAAAAATTCTTGTTATAAATAATAGATATCTAGGAATGGTCCGCCAGTGGCAGCATTTGTTTTATGAAAACAGGTTTACGGGAGTGGATCTGGAAGGTAATCCCGATTTCATCAAACTGGCCTCGGCATATGGCATCAAGGGATTTAGGGTAAAGCGGAGTTCGGATGTTCGTAGAACCTTGAGGGCGGCAATGGAGTGGGATGATGGACCCTGTCTCATCGAAGCCGTGGTTGAGCAGCATGACAATGTCTTCCCCATGGTTCCTGCCGGAGCAACGCTGGAGGAGATGATAATTGAGCCGCCAAAACGCCCCCGAGGAGAATCGTGATGAGAAATACGACTAAGCACACGATAAGTTTATTGGTTAGCAATAAGCCAGGAGTGCTGACTAGGGTGGCGCTGGTATTCGCTCGCCGGGGTTTCAATATCGACAGTCTGGTGGTTTCCCAGGCTCAAACACCAACCTTCTCAAGAATGAATATCGAGGCCTCTGGCGATGAGCGAACCCTCAGCTTGATGCTGGCGCAGCTAAATCGCTTAGTCGATGTTATTCATGCTGTCGATCATGCGGGAGAAGATGTCGTGCAGCGGGAACTTGCACTCTTCAAGATAAGGTGCACTCCGAAAAGTAGAACCGAGATATTGCAGATGGCGGAGACCTTCCGTGGACAGACGGTGGATATAGGCGATGATACGATAACTCTCCAGATAACGGGGAAGTCAGCCAAGGTGGACGCGTTTCATACTATGATGAGGCCCTTCGAAATTATGGAACTTGTTAGAACGGGGAAGGTGCTGATGAGTAGGGGGCATGAATTGACTGCCTAGGCTAGAACCGCTCTGCCGACTGTAGTACTAAACTGGTGTGAAGATAGACGCTGAGCTGGATGCCGCTCATATGCGTTTCTTATTAGCCGATAAGTATATCGAGGCATTAGAAATGTATCGTTTAGGCCAATTTTTAGCTTTCCCAGCGATTTTTCTGGGGTTGAACCTATCTCTATTCCCGGACGATGGCGGACGCTTAGCCAAAAGAATTACCCTTTTCGGGACGGACCTTAACACTCCGATCGAAATAAGCAGCGAGAAGGGATGGATACCACTAAGCGCGATAGACTGGGATTCAAGCGGGATAGAACAGCACTCGAACCTGCAAGAAACTAAATGGCGGCTTCGTACAAGCTATGAACACAGTCGCGCTAGCGGCCCATCGACAATGCAAATTCGACTGAGGGGAACGACGATGGGTCCAACCTTTACTCATCCGTGGTCGGAGGGAGCGGATCGAAAAGTTGCAGCTTACAGCAACTGGTTTGAATTTTCCAGTCAGAGTATCAAGATGAGCGGACGAGGTTATATTGAAGCCAGGCTGATCTCCCCTCCTCGCATACCACTGTCCGCAAGAATTTATTCGGTCATTCTGGAGGCTTGGGAGACGGTCCCAACCAAAGGAATGGCGCCGGAAGTTCGACTTTCCTATGCAAACCCACTGCCTAGGGAAAGCCCGGCCGCTCCAGCCGACTTAAACGCGGTAAATCCGAAGCTCGAGCCACTTGCCGCGGAAAGCTTTGCTCTCAGTTTTGTCGAGGCCTGCCTCACTGGAGACCTTTCAAAGTACTTCAATGCTCAATCGGATCCGGTTCGATTGTTGGATACCGGTAAGGCTGTGGCTAAATACAAGCAGAGACCGCCAAGCAGTATCGAGGGAGTTGGAACCCTGGAAGACTACAAGAGCATGTACGATTATAAGTTGTACGACGCTGGTGCAATTAGCCGGCTTTTCCCCGAATGGTTTGATGTGGAGAGGCCATGGATCCCGGGTAGGAATTCGTATCTATTCATGGGCCATTTGAACAAGAATGGGAAAAGGCTGCCTCCTGAAATAGACTATCTGGTTTTCTTGATTGAGGCAGATGAGAATGGCGATTGGAAGGTGGTGGGAAGACCTTAGTCTGAGCGCCAACCGCGCCCATCTGGCCATTCTAAGCTCATTCTTCCTAATTTGCCGCCCCTTAGATCCTTGAGCACCAGCTGAGCCGTGCGCCGGATATCTGTTTTGGCTCCTGCTCCAATACAGCCACGGCTCATGGCCACTTGTTCGAACAGTCCGTGCGGCGTATTGCCAGGGGCCTTTAGATTATAATTTCTAATCAGGCTTGCCGGATAAATCCGGGATATATAATAAAGAAGCTCACCAACTACTTCCTCATCGGGCAAGATCGTTTCCTTGATGGCTCCGATAGAGGCCAATACCAAACCCGGGCCTTCGAATTTGTGCCAAAGAAGCCCAGGGCTGTCATAAATTTCCAGTTCCCTGCTGATAGCTACAAGGCGCAGACCGCGTGAAAGCCCCGGCATAGCTCCAGTGAGAACCCTCTTCCTTCCTATCAACCTGTTGATTAGAGTTGATTTTCCTGAATTGGGAATGCCAAGCAGCAGTGCCCGGGTTGGTTTTCTCGGCATGATTTTTGCGCTGCCGGACAAGCTCTTGCAGGATGCAGGGATTTCGGACACTCCCTTACCGGTTTTGGCGGAAATGCGCAGCGGTAGACAGATCCCCTCCTTTTCATACCAATCCGCCCAGAGTCTAGTCGCAATCGGATCGGCCAGGTCGTCCTTATTTAGAAGCGTCAAGATTGGCTTCGATACAGCAAGTTCTCTCAATAACGGATTGACGCTCGACTTAGGCGCCCTAGCATCGAGAACTTCGATTACCAAGTCCACCCTTTTCAAACTGCCCTGGATAAGGCGGCGCGCCTTGGCCATGTGCCCGGGAAACCACTGAACTCTCGCCATCGCTCTTTAGGCAGTACTCAGATGGAAATCTTGCAGTCCAAGCAGAGTTTCTCGAAAGCCTTCCTGCTCCGATCATATCGAGTCTTGTCGGCAGACGCAGCCTTTTCGATCCGTTTTAGAGCCTCGTAAAAGCCATCCCAGGCCTGCCGCTCTCTGTGCCACATTTTTTTCAATTTCGCCGCCTCATCATCCAAGTTCGAAACCCATCCCGAAAGCCGTTTCCCCGCGAGATCCAACACCCTCGTACGAAACTCCGTACTGCCACCGTCCGCGGTCAGCAAACTGAGCGCAAGTTTAAGTAAGGCCAGCGTTGTGGGCATCGGAGTAATGAAGCAACCGGTGAAGGAATCGACAATTCTCTTTATTCCCTCTTGGCCGCCGGGCAAGAATGCCGCATAGCTGCTAAATACGAAAAGACGTAGTAAATCACCAACATAGGCGCCGGCCTTACCTGCCTGAATGGCATCAGTTGCAAAGGTCTCCTTATCGTGCCGCATAATCAAACCCGAAACATGAGCATAGCGCAGCGCTTTCTCATCGCTATTAGAATCCAAAACTGATAGGATATAGGCTTGGTCCTCCGCGCGTCCTACAAAGGTGGGCGTAAAGGGGCGATAATGCCGCAGAGCGTCAAAACGAATCCCCACTGTGCCGCCAGTAACATGAATTCGCTGAATCGCCTCGCTTATACCATCCGGGGCGTCTTGGGCCCCATAGCGAGTCATCAGCTCTGCTCTAGTAGATACGGCCATCGACCTCTGCTTGAAGAAAAGGAGACTTTCCTCCCTAGGGAGTTCATCCGGCCATGGTATATCCGGCGTAAAAAGTCCGCTACTGATATCCTTCTTATTTACCAAGGCCCCCGCAATCAATCCGAAATCAACCTCACGTCCATCCTCGTCAACACCACGGGCTCCCCAGAGCCGCGTACAAAAATGCTCGAAAAAACTCTTGCCCGTTTCCGCGCACAACTCGCTTTGAGGAACCACCTGATCCAAATCCAATTTGAAAGCTGCCCTGAAGGCCCTGTCCGTCAAAACAGGCCACAGAGTAGGAAAGGCTTTCAAAAAGGAATAGTGCCGCCCATATTCGCCATCCACACCAAAGCACTCGCGCAGCGACTTTCCAACTTCGGCATCCTTCAGCCATGGCATAATAATATCCACAGCCCTTCTAGTATCAGACTCAGTGAATGCATACACATCTAAACCATCTAGCCGCCCCGGCTCAAGCTCAGCCAATCGTGCTCTAAGCCACTTAGGCGCCCATTCATGCAGGCCCTTGTGAGTCACCGAAACCGAGAGAAGCACCGTAAGTCTGTCTTCGGGAGACACGGTGCCACGCAGTCTCTCATATCTTAGGGCATCTGCAAGTCCGCAAAGTCCATAGATGAATTCATCGTTAGCCATCGGAGTTCCAATGGGGATTGGATGATCGTACCAATAGAGCTGCGGCTCATTCGCCACCTGCCTAGCTCCCTCTATCACCTCCGCTATTCTTCTCGAACCTTCAACATTTCCTTTAAGCGGCGGCGAAAGAAGAACATTGGATGTGAAAACAATCTCACGCGCGGGGTTCTCTATCGGCCTTTTAGCAAGCTCTTCAATCCTTACTCGTCTTCTCTGTCTAAGAAGAGGAATTTGTCGATGCGGATTCTTATCCAGATACAGGGCCTCAGGGAAAAAGGCTCTCCAAATCGCATCTGCAAGCTCGGGTTCTGTCGTTTCCCCGTCTATTATTCTCTCGAGCTCCTCGAATGCCTGGAATCTACCTAAGTTCGCGGCAGCATGATACTCCGCGTAAATGCGCTTCAATGCTCCTCGAAACGGAGGAGTCAACCCCTCATCGCTCCTTCCGCTCGTCAGAGTAGAAAGGAAATCCAAAGCTGCATTCGAAGGCTCATCGCCGGCAACCTCGGCATTCTTCCACAGAAAGGCCAATTTGCGGTAAAAATTTCTAGCCTTAGCACTCAAAACATCAAACCTCCTCATATGCGCAAGCCCATCACCCATCAATCGCGGGAAGCCTAAGCAGCGCTTCGATGCCAGCAGATTTTCGGATGCAGAACGGTGGCTAGCACCACGCTCTATATAGCCTGTCTCTAGAGAGTGGCGCTAAATTCCCAGTTCTTCCAAGGGGTATTATAACGTAAGTCATCGCCCCTGATTCCTCATCTGCACTGTTTTTTCCCACACCGCCAAGCAATAGGCAGATGGGTCCGGCAAGACTAAATGCCTTCGATTAATCTCAGCAAGGAGGTTTCGAATTTCAAACTTGCCTCCAAATCATAGCGTATCGAAGATTTTCGGGCGATTCCTCCCCGTCTAATCGCCAGCATTAATTCAGCCTCTTCAACCCGGGCCTTTAGTTCTTGAAGTTCCCAAACCCTTCCCGAATCGTTCATCACGGTTACGCCATTTCCTATCAACCCGATGCCCAAGGTGAAATCTCTTGTAACCGCAATATCACCCGAGCGGGCCCGAGAGAGAATGAAATCGTCCGATGTGGTTTTTCCGGCGCTAACAATGCTCATGGAAATTCCACTGTCCCGGACAGCCGGTATAGGCCTATCGGCCACAACATGAACATCAAGTCCTCTCCGCCGAGCGCAGTTTAGTAGAACACTCATTGCCCCACGCGCGCATGAATCTCCATCAACCCAAATTGTCACGTCCAACCTCGGCAATGGCGCATTTTCCCGCTCCTCCAATGGAAACATCTTTGGCCGCCCAGGGTACAAAGGCGCTGGAACCCCTACTTAGCGCCAATTCATCAAAGTCATCCTTGAGCACAATCTCCCCCTCCATGGCGAGAACAATGAGTGGCCCTTCGCCGGATTCAATACGGATCTCGGCCCCGGTATACTCCAAGCCCCCTAGGGCGCCTGGATTCTCAGCATAACCCACATTCGCCAAGCCCAAAGAGAATTCCGCCACTCTCATTGGATAACGGCAAATCCCACGCGAATCCGCCTTCCCCACTCCAATCACCCGCGGAGAGGAACTAGAAAAATCTAGAATTCTCATTAGCTCTCCAACATCGATATGCTTGGTGGTCAAACCGCCGCGCAGCACATTGTCCGAATTCGCCATAAGCTCCAAACCAAAACCCTCAAGATATGCATGCAGCATCTGAGCCGGCTGAAACAAGGCCCCGCCCGGTTCAATCTCGACAAGATTCAGGAAAAGCGGCGCCAATACACTTATATCATCAGGAAAATCCTTGCTTAATCTGGAAACCCAATATCGCTGCAGGGAATTCCAGCCACAATCAGTTCTATTCAGCGCGTCGGCAATCGAGGCAAGCAGGGGAAACCTGGTGCCATCATCGGCGGTGAGCAAGCTTCTAAGGAATGTTCTTAGCGATTCTCCCTCATTCATGCTTCCTTCCAACATCAGCCCGCCAGTTTCCAGAACCGAAAAAGACTTCCGTATTTCGGCAAAGTTCCGGAAACCAATCATTGCGCTAAAGGGTGTAATAGCCATGATGACCTCCGGCTTATGACTATTATCGCGGTAGCTGCGATTCACCGCTTCAATGGGAATGCCCCTCTCATTTTCCACCAGGAAACCAGCTTCCGCTGCCTTCTTTGATGGATGCGCCTGGATCGAAAGCGACTTCCGCGCCGCAAGCAACTTGAACAGGAAGGGAAGTGAACCATACCGAGCCGCCGTATCGGGTCCTAGCATCAAAGCGGGATCGCCTGCAATGGCTTCGATCAGTTCCAATTCGCCACCATCCCCCATCCGCAACCTGGAAGAAGCAAGCGGATGCGCGCCCATCCACATCTCGGCAAGGGGCCTAGCATCCGAATTTTCCATGCCCAAGAAGTTCGGTATGTAGGAGTAATCTCCCCAGGGATAATCGCGTATTGGATTCACCATTAAAAAAAACGATTTCATGCGCAGCATCATACACGGTAGTCACTGTGATTGCCAGAACGCTTTGCCCAGAGCTTGGCGGCAGGTTTTGCTGGGACTGAAAACGCGATTCCTCTAGATTGTCATGAATCCAGTTTCGGTTATTTAATCGAGCCCTGAACCATGCCTTTGATAATGCTCCGTTGAGCGAGCAAGAAGAAAATAACCACGGGAATCATAGACATCAGTATTGCGGTAAGCATTAAATCCCACTGCTTCACATAGGCCCCCGCGAAATTGGATACGGCAAGCGGTATTGTCATTACACGGCCGCTTTTGCCCAGAATTAGCAGGGGCAGGAGATAGTCGTTCCAAATCCATATGCTGTTGAGAACTAATACAGTGGCATGAATAGGTCTAAGTATCGGGTGAATAATAGTATAAAAGGTGCGGATACGACCGCATCCATCAATGCTTGCAGCCTCTTCGAGTTCGTAGGGAATGCTCTTGATGAAGCCGTGATACATGAAGATGGAAAGAGAGCAGCCGAAGCCAAGATAAGCCAAAATCAAGCCGCCATGGGTGCGCAGCAGCTTAATTCCTATGAAGCTCGATACCGCGCGGAACCAAGAAAGCAGCGGAAACATAACTATTTGAAATGGAATAACCATTGTAGCTACAAAGAGGGTGAAAATGATGGCAGAAAGCCGTGACTTGGTGCGCACGAGAACCCATGCAGTCTGAGAAGACAAAAACATGATTAGTAAGAGGGAGAAAACCGTGATAAATGCCGATGAAAAAAATGACTGTGAATACTGGACGTTCGGATTGGTCCAGATACTCGCTATGTTCTTGCCGAGCTGGCCCCAATTCTCGGGCAGACGCAGTGGATACTGTGTAACACTGAAGGCATCTTTAGAGGAATTGATAAGGACAAGCAAAAGAGGCAGCATAAATAGGATGAAGAGAAGCACTGCCAGTATTTCTAGAGCGATCGTGTTTTTTCTGCTTTTCATAATTCCACTTCACGTTTCTTGCCCGCTCGCACTTGCAGCACCGAAATCAATACGAGTACTAAAAAGAACAGAAAGGCCCTTGCCTGGCCCTGGGCAAGATTATTTGCCAGGAAGGCCGTATTGTATATGTCCAGCGCCAGAAGTTCGGTTCCATTCATGGGCTTGCCCATGAAAATTGTCGATGGTCCTCCGGCGGTTAGCGAAACATTGACATCGAATTGCTTGAAGGAATTCACCAGAGTAAGGAAGACGGTAATGGTGAAGGCCTGAGCTACCATCGGAATAGTAACAGCGCGCAGGCGCTGAAGAGCATTGGCTCCATCGATCCGCGCCGCTTCCAACAATTCCACCGGCACACTTTCCAAAGCCGCCACGTAAATCATCATTATGTAGCCCGCGTACTGCCACGTACCCACTATAACCAGCGCTATCACCGAGGCATTGCGATCGGCCAGTATTAGATTTTCAGGATCGTATAGAAATGGCAGTCTCAGAAACTCGCCCAAGGTTGGTATCGCATTGTTGAATACGAATTGCCAGATGTAGCCCAGTATCAGTCCCCCAATAAGATTGGGCAGAAAGAATCCAACACGATATATGTTGCGCCCCTTGATAGCAGAGGTAACAAGCAGGGCAAGGCCGAAGGCCACAGCGTTTATTGCGATAATATTTAGGGCGGTGTATACGCATGTGAGCAGAAAAGAATAGATGAAGGAGGGATCGCGCAGGCTCTCGATGAAATTCATGAGTCCTACAAATTCCAAAGTCGCTCCCAGGCGGGCGGAAGAACTCCAACTAGTAAGTGAATAAAAAATCCCCAAGAAGAAGGGGATGATAACCACCATGAGAAAGGCGAAAAGAGTTGGAATGAGGAAGAGCCAGAATACGAATCGATTCGATTTTTTCAGCAATTTCCAAAGCTCCTTTTTCTAGAGGCAGGGGGTAGACGCTAAGCTACCCCCATCCCCATGCCGAAACGCTTATCGATTCTCAAAGGCCTCGGTCATCAGCTGGATAAACTGAGCCTTGTTGATCTCCTCGTTGGCAAGTTGATTATAAATCGGGGCCAGTATTTTATCCCGGAACTCCCCGGTGAAAAGATACTGATTCCATGAATACACCTTGCCTTCGGACATCCAATTCTGAACCGAACTCGAAAGTTGTCCCTCTGGTCTGAGGCTGATATTGGCGAAGGCGGGTATCATTCTCGCTTCCTTTACCATGTAATTCGCGCCAGCGGAACTCATAGCCAAATCGACAAGGAACTTCTTAGCCATGCTTGCTCTTTCAGACTCGGCATTTACGAGGTAAAACGATGGGGCAGATACAAAAATGCCATCGGTCGCAGCTTCCATGGAACCATGAGGAGCAAAGGCCATTTCGAAGTCCACATTTGCGGCAGCCATGTTAGGATCGGTCCAGTTGCCTTGATGAAGGAAGGCGGCCTTGCCAGTGGCAAAGGCGCCAACTTGGTCGTCATAAGTACCCGTGGTAAGAGTGGCCTTATCAGCGTATGTGAAGAGAAGCTCCACCCAGTCCGCATATTCGGATAGGCGTTTGGCATCCACATCCTTGGCGAGTAGCTTATCCGCAACCGAGGTATCTCCGTACGGTAGGCCGTTGGAAAGAAGAGAGTTGAAATTGTGGTGAGCGGTAACCCAGAACATCTCGGGGCCGGCGGCCATTGATACAACCGAATCCAAGCCAAGTTCTCCCTTCATTGAATCGATCTTGGCAAAAGCGGCGCGGTAGCCGGGAAGATTCACCAGGCTTTCTGGATCCACTCCGGCCTTGGCGAGCAAATCAGCATTATAAGCCATTCCCCAGCCCTCGATCGCCACAGGAAAGCCAAAGGTTTTTCCCTTGTGGACAAAGGCCACCTGCGTTTGTTCTACCCATGATTCACCACTTAAGTCTGCGGCTATGGCTTCCCATTCCAGATAATCCTCTTTGCCGTTAATTGCGAATATGTCGGGCATTTCCCCCGCGGCCCAATCGGCCTTGAGCATCTGACCGAGATCGCAATTTCCGCCCCCGCAGGACTTGATAATAACTTCCACATTGTTCTCTTCGCCCCACGCGGCAGCATAGGCTTTGAGCTGGGAATCGATTTCAGGCTTTCCCTGAGCAAGGACAAGCTCTCCCCCCCCATTGGCGAACAGCGCCGCCGATGCGAGCGAAAGAGCCACGATTAGCAAAACTTTTTTCATAAAATACTCCTTTTAAGAAATTGTAGCCACGTGCTCCCTATGAGCATCGTGAATAATAAGACCCTCTCTTTTACTAAAAGTTTAATAGATTTATCTTCCATGCGCAAGTGCCATCTGTTCTAAAGACTTATTTCTAATGCAAGGCATGGGCTCAATCAACTTCGATTATCCACGCAGATATCTACTTTGGCTCGCATAGGATTAATCATATAGATAGAAGATATTGGTTTCCCAATCCTTCGGATCGGGCTTTTCCATGGAACTAACGTTATATTCCTCGATGGTGAGAGTTGTGTCGAGTTTGTGTTCCATCATGTACCGCATTACCTGGCTGTGAGCTTCCTTAAGATTTTCATAGGCTCCTCGCATGAGTGTCATAGCGGCCTTTGACTCTGTAACCCGGTAGACGCTGAGTTCCGGATCCTTCAACTTTGGATTTCCTTCAATCGGAAAACCGATGCCAAGGCCAGTAGTACCCTTTGCCATGTCCCAAGAAAAATAAATGGCCGAGCCTGCCCCCACTATTTTGATACTGTGCTCCTTCGTATATCCATAGGTTTTCTCATATGCCTTCTCCCAGAGTTCTTTGTCAGAAATATCCTCCATCTTCACTTCTTTGCGGAATATGAGATAGCTTTTCGGCTCAAATGTCATTTCCTTGATTTCGTATTTCACGGTTATGACTCCTCTTGGTTGTTTTTTTATATATTGCCGGAATAAACAACTTATGTCCATCCCATGGGCGAACGTTCGGATAGGCCGTTCGGCGCCGAAGAGCGGGAGCGCCATCTACGCATTGATATCAGGAAAAATCGACTGGGGTGGGGATGCCTAGCATCATGCTACCATCCGAGCTGACAAAGCGCGTTAGTTCGATTCCGTAGATATCCGCAAGCCAAGAGGTTTTCAGAACCCCCCGAGGCGGACCACTATCTAGTACTTTGCCATCTTTTAGGAGCCATACCTCGTCGGCGCAGAGTATGGCGTCGTTGACATCGTGAACAATAATGAGTTTGAACACCCTCTCTTTTACTAGAAGTCCAATAGATCCATCTTCCACATGCAAGCGCCGTCTGTTCTAAAGGCTATTTCTAATGCAAGGCATGAGCTCAATCAACTTCGATTATCCACGCAGATATCTACTTTGGTTCGCATAGGATTAGTCATATAAATAGAAGATATTGGTTTCCCAATCCTTCGGATCGGGCTTTTCCATGGAACTAGCGCTATATTCCTCGATGGTGAGAGTTGTGTTGAGCTTGTGTTCCATCATGTACCGCATTACCTGATTGTGAGCTTCCTTAAGATTCTCATAGGCTCCTCGCGAGACTGTCATAGCGGCCCTTGACTCTGTAACCCGGTAGACGCTGAGTTCCGGATCCTTCAATTCTGGATTTCCTTCAATCGGAAAACCGATTCCAAGGTCAGTAGTACCCTTTTCCATGTCCCAAGAAAAATAAATGGCCGAGCCTGCTCCCGCTGTTTTGATGCTGTGCTCCTTCACATATCCATAGGTTTTCTCATGTGCCTTATCCCAGAGTTCTTTGTCAGAAATATCCTCCATCTTCACTTCTTTGCGAAATATGAGATAGTTTTTCGGCTCAAATGTCGTTTCCTTGATTTCGTAATTCACGATTATTCCTCCCCTTGGCTGTTTTTTAATATATTGCCGGAATAAACAACTTATGCCCATCCCCATGGGCGAATGCTCGGATAGGCCGTTCGGCGCCGAAGAGCGGGAGGGCCATCTACGCTTGATATCAGGAAAAATCGACTGCGGTGGGAATGCCTAGCATCATTCTACCATCCGAGCTAACAAAGCGCGTTAGTTCGATTCCGTAGATATCCGCAAGCCGAGAGGTTTCTAGAACCCCCCGAGGCGGACCACTATCTAGTACTTTGCCATCTTTTAGGAGCCATACCTCGTCGGCGCAGAGTATGGCGTCGTTGACATCGTGAATAGCCGCGAGGATGCATCTTCCCCTTTTTGCATCTTCTCTGAGCCGGCTGAAAATTCTCATTTTGCTTAGAAGATCGAGGTGGCTGGCCGGCTCATCGAGCAGCAGAATTCTCGGCTGCTGCGCTAGGGCCCTGGCCAAACGAGCGCGCTGGAATTCACCGCCGCTGAGATTGCTTACGGGCCTCGTCCGAAGTTCATCGAGTCCCCATGCGTCTATCTCGGCATCCACGATTTCTCTATCCTTTGCAGTCATCCCTTTGAAAGCGCCAAGATGCGGGAATCTACCTAGAGCTATGTATTCGGCCAGCGGAAATCCGAAGGGATTTTCAGATTCCTGCGAGAGAAATGCCACCAGCCTACCCCTTTCCCTAGGCTTCCATATGCCATAGCTCTTGCCGAAGAGGTCAACTCTACCGCTTTGGGGCCGTAGGATTCCCGACAATAATCTTAGCAAGGAGCTTTTGCCCACCCCGTTGGGCCCCAGCAGCGCTATGAATCTGCCATCCGGTACATCTAGTGAAATTGGTCCGAGCTCGAATTGTCCGAATTTTGGTTTCCAGGTTAGATTCCTTAAGCAGAGGGGAAGTTCAGCCATCTAGACGACCCTCTCCCCGCTTACCCATCACTAGAAACAGGAGAAATGGCGCGCCTAACAGCGCAGTTACAATTCCGAGAGGTATCTCGCTCGGCGGATTTACTACCCGCGCCGCAAAATCGGCCAGAACCAGCAGTATCGCGCCCCCTATCCAGGAATTGACAATAAGTTTCCGGTGAGATGGTCCCCCTAGAAATCTGGCAATATGCGGCACCATTAAACCCACGAAACCGACGATCCCGGAAACGGCAACAGCCGCAGAGGTTCCAAGCGCGGTGATGGCAAGGACAATGGCGGCCGATCTTTGAGGTCTTACTCCCATTCCGTGTGCGCTCTCATAGCCGGTGGAGAGCACGTCCATCATCCTGCCCATCCCCGCGAGCGCAATAGCCGATGGAATCGTTGTTACTGAAAGCCAGAGAACCTCCTCCCATCTGGCAGTCGATAGGCTTCCTAGGGTCCAGAAAACAATTCTTGCCACTTGCTCGTGATTGAGAGCCATCAGCAGCCAGATTATCGCCTGGCAAACTAGAGCAACGGCTATGCCCGAGAGCAGCAGTGTTGATGGGAGGCGAAAGGCCTCCCTTCCCGCCGCTAGATACACCAGCACAGTTACTAGCATCGCCCCGCTAAATGCAGAAAATCCCAATACACCAAGTACAAATCCGCCTGAAAACGGCGATAACAAAATCGCGATAGCTGCGCCAAGCGCCGCGCCGGAACTAATACCCAGAAGATATGGCTCCGAAAGAGGGTTGCGGAACAAACCCTGACAGGAAACGCCTCCAGTGGCAAGAATACCACCCACCAAGGCCGCGCAGAGAACTCGTGGAAGCCTAATTTTCCAAATTATCAACTCCCAACTGCTCCCTCCGTCGCCGCGCAGTAAAATCTCCACCACCTTGATAAGAGGAATTTCAATCGAGCCATAGCTCACCGCGCCGAAAAGAACCAATACCAAGGCCGGTATGCCAAAGAATATGAATCTATTGCCCTTCAACGAAAAGCGCCGACTATATCGACAAGGTCGGCAAAGGCCTTCGCAATCCTCGGTCCCTGCCGGGATATAGAATCGTTATCCACAACAACAACACTTCCGCTATGCACCGCGCGCAGGTTCGAATACACAGGCGTAACGGAGAAAAGCCCCTCGGCCCAGGGTGGAATCAGTATTATGTCCGGATCTCGCTCAACCAGGGTTTCGAGATTGAAGGACCATCCACTCACATCGGCAGCGATGTTTTCTCCACCAGCTAATACAATCATCTCTCCAATAAAGGTATCGCCGCCGGCGGTCCAATCCCCACCCTCCCCAAATCCTACCACATAATACACGGTTGGGTTCGCGGCGAATTGCCTAGCCCTATCCATGGCCCTGGCAACGGTGGCTCGCATGGAGGAAATCAACTTTTCTCCCGCCTCCACATCGCCGAGTAGAATTGCAGTTGGTAGAATCACTTCATCATAAACGCCCTCGAAAGTCTCCTGTCCCTTCAACACGGCTATCTTGAGTCCCAGCTCCGTCAATTTTTCGAAGGCCTCGCGAGTGAAATGAGTAGAGGCAATCACAATTTCAGGCGAGAGAGCAACTATCAGCTCGGTGTTCGGCTCAGTCATATTGCCCACCACTGTTATACTGGAAGCCTCGGGCGGATAATCGCAGTAAGCGCTCCTTCCAACCAACAGATGTCCATAGCCAAGGGCAAACACCGTTTCCGTGATGCCCGGCGAAAGCGAAACCACGGATTTGGCGGGTCCGTCCAGAACAATTGATGCGCCATAGTGATCGATGATAAAAATCTCGCCTCCATTCCCAGGTTCAACGGTATTGGCAAATACGAATTGGGTAAGCCGGATAAGCAGAAAAAAAGTGGCCGCGACGCCTCTTTTATCAAAGAAGTAGTTCACAAATAGTCCCTTAGAATGGCAAAACCGTGGAAGCAGAACTTCTCCTCAAAGAGAACCATCATGAAGTGTGGCCTACAATTCAGCTAGAGTCCAGCCCAGAATCGGAATATCCCTAACCAGCTTCCCTGGCAAAATGAAGTTACAAACATCGGTCTTACAGGTCCACGAAACTTTCCGTTTCCTCTTGATAAGGGGCGAAATCGAATGGGAATTCAATTGACCTCCGCTGGTGATTATGCGTTCAATCCCATCTTCCGATTCAACAACTGTGCCATTTTTTACGCAATGCAACTCATCTTCCAGGGGTATGATGCACTCACCCCTATCCCACATTTCCTCCCTCATGCTCGCAGCCAGATCATCGAGCCTGGGACATGAAACCAGATGGCCCGGAAACTTCTCCGAATAGAGAATCTTCCTATTCCGATGCAGTTTCATACGAGTCTTCAGTTGCCTTGTCTGGCTTAGCGTATAAGAATACAGATCTGCGGGAATTTGCAGTGTCCGAACACGGTTGCGAGTACGGTAGGTACACGGCGATGGAGACTCTGCAAGGTATTCAGCTTCGCCGATCAGCGCACCGGAGACAAAACGAATCGAGGGGGCCAAATCGCTGAAAACAGCGTCAACAACGCCAGATATAACAAGCAACAGTGTGCCTGGAATCTCGTTCCTTTCGAGTATTGGAGTCTTAGGCGAAAGCTCCTGGAGCCTTCCATCAAGCAGCAGGCTGAGATTCTTTTGCGAAATCCCGGGTACGCAGGCATTCAAGAGCTCAGCCGCAATTCTCCTAAGTTGATTTTTCCGCTCATGTATTAGCGTATCCACCTGGCCGAAGGAAGCCATCGAGCCTATCTCCCTATCGGAGGGACTCAGCTCTCCCTCGGTATGGCTCAGTAGCAGCTTCCTCGATTTGTCTTTCACGAAATCCTCGGCAGAGCCATGAATCAGCCCTCGTCCCGTATCTATCTTCTTGATATCTACCGGTCGGCTGTATTCGGAAAGCACTCTATCTCGAAAATTCTCGGAAATTCCATCAGGCGAAACAAAGCTATCCAGCACCCTTGTGGAAACGATATCGGCAAGATGCCCGTAGGATTTATGCCCCTTCTTCCAAGGCACTCTGAAAAACAGGATAACCGTTTCAAGAGGGTGCGGAGAGCTCGTGGGCCGCACTTCAAGCCCATCAATGCTGTTCCAAACATCTTCTTCCAGGTAGTTCGCGCTCACCAGATTATCCAGGAAATCCATATCCTGCTCCAGCAAGGCAGCGAATTTGAGGCGAATTGTCGCCATAACCGGTGGAGTTGTATACACGGATATCCTGCGTTCGCCTCTAAGCAGGCCAGTAAGACCGGCAAAGTGATCGTCGTGAGCGTGCGTAATAAAAAGGCCCTTAATTTCAGCCAGATCGATTCCAAGAGCCTCAATCGAGAAATCTATACCCGGGCCAGCGTCTATCAGATACTTATAACCCCGATAATTGATCAGGCTTCCCATGCAGGGCTTATCCGGCCCCCAACCGTTGCCTTCGCCAATATGTATTACAGAGAAATAACTCTCTTCCAGATCCACACGGCTTAGGGAATAGGATGGAAACCAATCCTCTCCCTCCGGCAGATTCAAATCAACACTTAGCTCTTCGTTTTTATACGTAAACGTGTAGCAATTCAAATCATCGCGTCTAACGGCCACATCTCCCGGCAAACTTGCCTTGGAATCCACAAGGGGGAATACATCGAGTAGTTCTTCGGGTGATTTTATGCTTCCATAGGCGAATTTCAGCTTTACTGCCCAAAAATCGCTCAGGTCTTCTTCGAGAACGCCGTATTCGATCATTTCCGCCTTATTCAACAGACCGTAAGTGCCGCGATGAATGTATTTCAAAATTGCCTTGGTTTTACTCTCTAGGCCAATCAAAATGGGCTTGGCTCCCGTATTCCCAGGGTGTCCCGGGATTGCCATTCCCTGGCAGTAGAGCATATGCAGTACCGGAAATTCCGCTAGGTTCCAAAAACGGCCATGCTGGATAGAAACATCCGAAAGGAGTATTGCATTGGGACCTGTTTCGATTGCAATTCCATTCTCCTCGAACTTTTTAATCAGTCCCTTCCTTCGAAGATGCTTGACAATGTCCATCGGAGTCCCGCAGAGAATACGAAGATTTGCATCGGGAATTTCCACCCACCAGCATCCAGGCATAATAGCTTCTTTATTCATTTACATTTGCAGCCCCATTGTTCAATTATAAGATAACAACATCATCAGTATATAGTATATTTGAGCAGCAAGGGAAAAAGAATGCAGCAATTAATATTGGCGCTCGATCAAGGAAGCACCAGCTCCCGCGCGGTTCTATTCGATTCGAACTGTAGCATATTATCGTCGTCTCAGAAGGAAGTCACAACTTACAACCCAAGAGAATCATGGGTTGAACAAGACGCAGAGGAAATATGGCGGGGCCAGCTCGATGTTGCAAGGCGAGCCATAGAGGAAGTTGACGCCGATACTGCTCGGATTACAGCTATCGGAATCACCAATCAACGAGAGACAACCATACTCTGGAATCGTGAGACCGGAATTCCAGTAGCGCGGGCAATTGGCTGGCAGTGCAAACGCAGTTCGAAAATCTGTAAGCATCTTAGAGAAAGCGGGAAGCAGGAAGTAGTGCAGAGTCGAACGGGTCTTGTATTGGATCCATACTTCTCCGCAAGCAAGATTCGTTGGCTGCTTGATAATAACCCGGGGATAGCTCGGATGGCCGAGGAAGGCGAAATTCTATTTGGAACTGTTGACACCTGGCTCTTATGGAATCTCACGGGCGGTAGGGTTCATGCAACCGATTACAGCAACGCATCCCGCACAATGCTGATGAATTTGAAAAGCGGGATTTGGGATGAGGAGGTTCTGGACTTATTCAAAATTCCCCATCAAATCCTGCCGGAGATCCGTCCCTCCGTTGGGCTATTTGGAGAAACGGAGCCGAAGCTCTTCGGAGGTTCCATACCTATATGCGGGATTGCCGGCGATCAGCATGCCTCCCTTTTCGGACACCGGGCATTTGAAATCGGGGATGTAAAAAATACCTATGGCACCGGTTGTTTCATATTGATGAACGTGGGTGATAAGCCCGTCTATTCCGCGGATGGGCTTCTTTCCACTGTTGCCTGGGGCATGGACGATAAACTGACCTATGCGCTCGAGGGGAGTGTGTTCATGGCGGGCGCTCTGCTCAAGTGGCTAAGAGATGATTTGCAACTAGTCGAAAGCTTCGAGGAGATTAATCGTCTATCCGAGGAAGCATCAGGCTGCGGAGGATTATATCTGGTTTCCTCATACCAGGGGCTTGGAACCCCCTGGTGGACCAGCAATGCTCGCGGAGCCTTGGTTGGACTAACAAGGGCGAGTAAGAAATCTCACGTTTGTCGAGCCTATTTGGAGTCCATTGCCTACCGGAGTAGAGATGTGCTTGAAGTAATGGCTCGTGCTGCCGGAGGGCATCTGAGAAGGATTAAGGTGGACGGAGGTGTAAGCAAGAGCGATGTACTGATGCACTTCCAGGCAGACATACTGGGCAGGCCTGTTGAACGGCCCGCATTGGCGGAGATTACCGCCTTAGGCGCGGCCTTGATGGCTGGCATGGGCGCCGGAATTTGGAAGAACCTAGAAGCAATCGCGAAGCTGCGGATGGATGGAGAACTCATCTCCTCTCGCAGCAAAATTTTTGAACCCATAATGGAAAAGGACAGACGGGAAAGCCTCTATAGTGGTTGGCTCAAAGCTGTTGAAAGAATCATACGGGATTGATAGATGGTCGCCGAATCGGAGGAAAGAGCAACCTGGCATGCACTAGATAGGCCGCGCGAAAGCCTGTGGAGGTATCTGCGCTTGGCTGGAAATAAGTTAGATTTTTCCATGCTGGATGAATATCTTGGCGATTTTCCTGCTACCCGGCGGATACGGAAACTCGCGAACAAGTTGAGGCGCACGGGCGGGGAACTTCGAGAAATGGCGGAATCCCCAAACGATGGGGTTCGGCGTATCGCCAGGCTCATAATCGCCTTGGACAGGCCATTCGAGCCTGCCTTCTTCCGAAGGGGAATCACTGATAATTACTCCGTCATACGAAGCGATACGGTGCGCCTTGCCGTAGCTGGAACTGATAGAACCCGCCTATACAATCAACTTGTTAGATTGATCAGGGAGGATCCTGATGCCCGCGTGCGAAGGACGGCGGGTAAGCGGCTTAGAGAATCCTTTGCCGATTTGTACTCTATCGATTATGAGGGCCTCTCACCATTATCGCGCATGCTGCTTCTCGATTCTTTGGACGGATATGCGCAAATCGACGAGAAGTACGCCGAAACGCTGCTATTCTCCGAGAATCCGGAATTAGCATTTCGCGCGGCAAGAAAACTGCTCGAATGGGGCATACTAAGGCGACATTTCGAATCCAAGTCCGGCGTCAAACTGCTCATGAGGGCCGCCGAACTCAAGGTGGTAGATTTTCTGGAGCATGCGAGGATTGACGCCGGCAATAGAAGCTTGGCAAGGATACTAAGCGAAAAAGCCAATCGTGATGATTTAACCCTGCTTTTCAGCGAGAGCGGCGCTAACTCTTCTCGTCAGGGCAAGGAATTTACCCAGGTTTCCAAGGAGATTCAACAGATAGTTCAGGAACTGGCAAACTGCAACCCGTGTGAGAAGGGCGCCGCAATGGCCGCGATAAGTAAATTCCCAATGCAGGAAGTCAAACAGACCATTGAGGATGCCTACCCCAAGTTGAGCAGCGAGAATTGCGCGGAGTTTTTGATTGAAATTGCACGCCGGGGGCGTTGGATAGACTGGCAAGAGAGGATTATCGAGGCAGCGGAATCCGAATCTCCGGATATCCGCAGAGAGGCAATTCTTGCCCTTCCGGAACTCAAGGGAGAATCCTCGGCCCCGGAGATTTCCCCATTTCTATTCGATAAGGTTGAAAGAGTACGAGTCGCCGCGGCCCAGGCGCTGGCCTTACTGCCCTCCAATGGCTTTGCAGAGCTAACAAGATATCTGGCAACGGAACCGGAGGGAGAAATCCGAAAATCCATTATAGAAGGCATCAGAAAGGCCGGCTCAACTTCGACTCTAAACTGTTTGATCGAAAATCCTAATCTCCTCCCGCCGGATTTAATCAAAGAAATCTTTAATCAGGGAATAGATGAGTCTGGCGTCAAGCTGCTTGCGCGAAGCGGTAATGGTAGTGAAGTGATTCGCCTCGGCGGCTTCCATGCCGGCAAGTCAATTTTTCTCGCGTGGGAAGGGCTCGAATCCGAAGAAAAAGCTAAACTACTCCGCTGCATTGAGAAAAGCAATTGGGTCTATTCCGTGCTTGTTACGCTAAGAGAGAAATCTACCGGCTTTGAGCCATTCTTAAAACACCTTAGCAGGAAGGAAACATTGAAGTTATTTGAAAAGGCTCTTCAAAATGAAAGCCCGGAAAAACGGCGACTTTTGAAAAACAGGCTTCTGCGAAAGCTGCGATGAGGGTGCTCTTTGGCATGGGATTCAAAAAACTATGATGCCCCTATCATAATCCTCAGGCGCCTGGTATCCAAGCAGGTTGATGCAGGCGCCTGCGACCGAGCTTATTCCCAAACCCCTTCTGAAATCAGTTGAATACTCGCCATCATAAAGGGGGTCGTATAAGAGAAAAGGCACCGGATTTAAGGAGTGGGAAGTCTTGGGTTTTGGTTTCCCATCATCCCGGAAGACAATTTCGTTCTTTTTATTGCGTTCGAACATATCATCCGAGTTACCGTGATCGGCAGTTAAAATCAATATACCTCCAGCCCTTCCAACCGCATCTCTTATGCGGCCAATTTGAATATCCATTATTTCAATTGACGCCAGGGTTGCCTGGAAGTTGCCTGTGTGACCAACCATATCGCCGTTAGGAAAATTCAGCTTAATCAGTTCAAACTCGCCTTTATTGACAACCTCGATCACCTTATCCGCAATTTCCGCACACTTCATGGCGGGTCGCTGTTCAAAGGGAACAATATCCGACTTAATCTCGAAGTATTCCTCCAACGATTCATCGAAGTAGCCTGTACGATTACCGTTCCAAAAATAGGTAACATGACCAAATTTCTGAGTTTCGCTAATAGAGAACTGCCTTACGCCGCTGGCTACCAGGTATTCAGCCATAGTTCGGTCGATCGCAGGCGGGGATACAAGATATTGCGCTGGGATATGAGCATCCCCATCATATTCCATCATGCCCGCATACTCAATCTTCGGAGTCCGAACGCGATCAAATTTATCAAAATCGGCGCCTGCTTCAAAGGCCTTCGACAACTCAATCGCCCGATCTCCTCTGAAATTGAACAGGACAACGCTATCGCCATCCAATATCGGGCCCGCGGCCTTCCCATCCTCCCCCGCGACAATGAAGGGAGGAAGATCTTGGTCTATGGCTCCTGTTCGCTCCCGCAGAGTCAGGATGGCCTCAGTGGCAGTTCGAAACAAATCACCCTCACCCAGCACATGCGTTTTCCAGCCCCGTTCCACCATGCTCCAGTTTGCATCATAGCGATCCATGGTGATATTCATTCTCCCACCACCGGAAGCAAATCTTACGTCGAATGATTCTTCGGATTCCGAAGCTAAAAACTCCTCAAACGGGGTGAAGTAATCAAGCGCGCTAGTCTCGCCAACATCCCTGCCATCAAGAAGGCCATGAACTCGAACCCTAGGCACAGCAGCCGACTTGGCGCCAAGTATCAGGGCCCTTAGCTGTTCGATGTGGGAATGAACATTTCCATCGGAAAGCAGGCCGATAAAATGCATCGTTCCGCCCGTTTTCCTTACATTGCCCACAAGTTTTTTCCAAGTCTTCCCCTCAAAAATAGCTCGTGACGCCACCGACTTGTTTACAAGTTTGGCTCCCTGAGCGAAAACCCTGCCGCAGCCCATTGCATTGTGCCCTACTTCGGAATTTCCCATATCGCTATCCGAAGGCAGTCCCACTGAAGTCCCATGCGCCTTAAGTCTAGCTCCAGGCCAGTTCCGCATTGCATGGTCCAAATGCTCCGTATGCGCGGTTCGAACCGCATCTCCCTCCTCATACTTCCCTAGCGCTACACCGTCCATAATGCAGAGCACCACCGGACCCCTTCTTTTGCCTTTGAACGAATTCGGACTAAGCGTCATCTTTGACTCCTGAAATCCGGACTAAGAAAATTAGCGGCGAACAAACCTAAGGGCCGAATGAGTCGATGCTGAATACACAGGTATACATCAGCAGAGTACATTTGCCGTGTGTTAGCACGGAACTCCAGCACTGCGGAAGGGCTTGACTCTTCGGTATTCGAGGCCGAAGCAGAGTGCTTATCCATTGTTCTGCATCAAGGATAGATGATAGACGGTTTGTATAACTCAGGCAAGGGCATCCTTATCGATGTCCGCCTGCTTCAGGATGGCACCGATGTCCCCTTGGGAAGGTCTTTCCTGTGCATGGGAACAACGGCTCTCCCCCTGGATTCCGGTGAAGATAGATATGGTGGCTGCCCCGGGTCGAGAATGAAGTCGTGAGACGTTGAGAATACGGGTGATACCTTTCGGAGTTAGGGGCGGAAGTTTAGGCATGCTGTTCCAGCAGAACCGTCATTTCAAAGGTGCGTTCTTCCGTGGGTATCTCTTCCTGATGGGCGGCCAGGCTTTCGATATACAGCTCGATGGCTTCCAGGGCCATCCGTTTTGCTTCGTTGATTGTGTCTCCGAAACTTACACAGCCGGGAAGCATGGAACTGTCACCGTGTAGCCTTCTTCGGGTTCTTCGGTTAACAGGATTCTATATGATAACGCTTCATGGAATGACTCCTTTGCCTTTCGAGTCAATAGCCTATTATACATCTAATAGAGCTATCCAAGTCTTCATCTCTTTGTCAGTCACATGAGGGGCAATTTAACCTGTGAACCCGGGCTTTACACAGGAAAATTTACAGGCTTTGAGGTTGGGGGGGTGAGTCTGGCTGGCAAGGGCTTCCTTTGAGCAGGTTCTAAACTTGATTTCAGATTCTCAAATGCCACTCGAAAATCATTTCTTCCTACGCTAGGCGTATGGCGAGATCAGAGAGACCCTGTTATCCTAGCGTATATGAAAGTGAGCCTGGAAACTATGTTGCTGGTTACCACGGTTTTATTCGGCGCCTGTACGGTTGAACAAGAGCTAGTTCTAAAGAGTGAATACTCGGGGTTGTGGATCTTGGAGGGAAGGCCTATGTCTTTTTCAGGAGATATATTGGAAGACTTGGCAATCCTTGGAAGCTACGATAGTTTGGACACTTTTTATGACAGCGCGATATCCGAAACAATCGCCAACTTGGAGGCGCGCGGGGATATAGAGGATTTTGAAGTTGTTAGAGTTGGAAAATATGCCTGGATGGCCAATGTGGAATTCAACGACATCAGATCGCTCCTCGGAGACGCAGCTCTCGGAGGCATAGTCGACATTTCCCAGGAAGGCGATTTACACATCCTCAAACTTAGCTTTGATCGCGCGCGCGCCGCCGAATTTGAGAATCTGTTTCCGATTCTAAAAGAGCCCGCCTTCTCGCTCTTCAATCCGGCGGCAAGTGAGGGTTTCAGTGAAGAAGAATATATTACCAAGATACTGGGATTCGCCCTTGGCGAGAAAAATTTACCGGAGTTGCGACGGTCGATGGTGGCTTTGTCGCTTACTGTACCAGGTACAGTGGTGGAAGTGGAGGGAGGTACGGAGTTGAGCGAAAACTCAGTCCGCTTTGAAGCGCCGCTTACCCGCCTTTTGGTTCCTGAAAAGGAACTTGTCTGGGTGCTAAGGTGGAAGAGACGGCTCGGAGAATAGCTCTTTTCAACCGGCTCCTGCCGTGCAAACGCGGCAGGACTCAGTTCTCATACTCGAGCATAACTGCAGAAACAAGAATCCTATGTAAAACTCGGCAGTTATCGCTCAATCCTCATATTCACCGCGCTGTTCCTTCTTGAACTCGAAATTCCAGTACAAGGGGCAGATGATCGCTGTAGCCCTCCTCCTTATCGGAATACCATCTCTTAGGCCTACCCAGTGCATCTCCTATTATTTCAGGAGCTCCGGTGCGACAGAGTTCCAAGACAAGCCCGGAATTATCGATTAATCCCTTACTAAGAAGAGCTCGATCGGGTCGATTCCAGTTATTCCGGTACCAGTAGGTTCCCGGCGCCCCAAGCTCGGGATTGGGGTTGGGATCGAAAAAAATGATGTCATCGCCGCTTAGCCCTGCTTCCTCCCTCATCTCGCTGCGGAAGAGGGCAGCACGAGGATCGTTTGGATTGGGCGGCCAGGGAGCCAGAGCAGCGGGCTTGATCTGTCCGTCGCCGGGAGTGTTCAAATCGCCAATAATCAAAATTCTAGCCAATTGATTCTGAAGCAGCAGTGGCTCAACCATGTCCTTGACGATGGAAGCCTCGTTAAAACGGGCACTTTCCGTAATGGCGCGACCGCTATTGGGAGATTTCCAGTGAAGGGCAAAAACCCTTATCGCCCCGCCCGGCGCATCAACGATAAAAGACAGTATGGGCCTTAGGGGGCGTGAGTTGTAGAATCCGCAGTCCACAACTTCAATGCTGTGAATTGGATAACGGCTCAATACCCCACATCGAGTGATACTATGGCCCGGAATGCCTAGCCTCCAGTAATAACCCATGTTTCTAAGATGCCCATCGGCGAGATCATCCAAAATTTCCGGCTTCTCCAATTCCTGCAATATCAGCAAATCGGCAGCACCGCGCACGCTGTTTCGTATTACCTCGGCTGTTCGATCGAGCCGGCGAAGATAGAGCCGTTCGCTCCAATTCCCGCTTCCCGGATCAAATTCGGGATACTCGGTGTTGTCGTCGATGCCGTCAAAGAGATTTTGAACATTCCAGCTCATAACAGTCCAACTTTCTCCCCTTTGAGGCAGTGCGCAGCCGCCGGCTACCTGGAAAATGGCCAATGCCAGGGCGATAATCAAACGCAGACTCATTGCATACTCCACATCCTATAACTGTGCTCTTGGGTATTTGACTTGAGCAAACCGCTGGCTCAGAAGGATTTTTCTCGATAGCATTCCTAGTGATGAGAAATCTGTGGTTGATAAAAATCGGAGAAATTGCGCTGAAGAAGGGAAATAGAGGGCTCTTTGAACGAATCCTGGGGGATAACATCAGGAGGAAGGTTTCAGAGTTTTCGATAGGGGAGGAAGAGGGCTATCGGGGGCGGCTTAAAACTCGGGCTGGCCGTTATTACCTGGAAACTACGATTCCCGATAGGCAAGTATTGCAATTGCTTTCCCGCACTCCAGGCGTGGTTGGATTTTCTCGTGCATATAGAATTGGAAAATCGCTGAACGAACTCGCTGAAACTTCCATAGACATAGCGCGAGAAAGCCTAGAAACCGGTATTGGCACAAGTTTCAAATTCGAGGTGCGGCGGGTGGATAAGAGCCTGGCGCTGGATAGCTATGGATATGCGGCCGAGTTGGGAGCGAGAGTGCTAAGCGCTCTGCCGGAACTGAGCGTGGATGTGCGCAATCCGGATTTCACTATCGAGGTTGAATTACGTGAATGGGCATATGTGTACCGAGGGCAGTCTCCGGGGGTTGGAGGCCTGCCGGTTGGCAGCTCCGGCAATGGCGTCTTGCTGCTGTCCGGCGGAATCGATTCGCCGGTGGCCGGATATCTGATGGCCAAGAGAGGAATGAGGCTGAGCGCCGTTCACTTCCATACGCCGCCTTTCACCTCCGAAGAGGCCCACGACAAGGCCGTTAGACTGGCGGGGCTGATTGCGCCATGGTGCGAAGGACTTCTGCTTCATAGCATACCGTTCACTGACTGCCAGACGTCTATCAATAGGGTGGTGGATAATTCGGCTACAACCCTGCATTCCAGAGCGGCAATGATGCAAATTGCCCTGCGCATCTCCTCCGCGCTTCCAGGCAATGGGGTAAGCGCGCTCGTTACCGGAGAATCCTTGGGCCAGGTTGCAAGCCAAACCCTTGAATGCCTGGCCTATACCGATCAATCGGTTTCCACCTTGGTGTTTCGTCCTCTCATTGGTATGGATAAGGAAGAAATAATCGCATTGGCCCGTAAGATTGGAGTTTACGAAACAGCGATCGAGCCCTTTGATGATTGCTGCACTCTATTCCGCCCCGAACATCCCCTAACAAAGCCGAACCCAGTCTCGGAACTGCGCAATTACGAAAAAATCGAAGGGCTAAAGCGGCTAATCGAAGTGGCGGTGGAGGAGGCAGAGACTATCCGCTTTGACAGCTGGGGGCGCCGCCAAGCCGTAAAACGCCAAAACTAGGCATCACGCCTAGGCAGTGGCCTTCTTATCCGCCGATACATTGGGGCTCGATGTTTGATCTGTTTTCGCCGAGTCGGCTTTTGCGCTTTTCGGATCCCCCTTAGCGGTGCTCGCAGCATCGGCCGATGAGGATGCAGTTTCCCGCGAATCGTTTACATAAAAACCCGAACCCCTGAAAATTACACCCAGGCCACCGCCTATTAGCCTTTGCAGAGCTTCTTTGCCACAGCTTGGGCACTGTGTCAGGGGACTGTCGGACATACGCTGAAAAGTCTCAAAACCGTGGCCACATGAGCGGCACTCGTAGTCATAAGTGGGCATGGCATAATATACAAAGGGTTTGAATTCAAGACAAGCTAGTCTTGCCGAACTGATATGCCTAACGAAGCAAGCTCCCTTTTTATGCCTGCGATCGTATACTTGCCATAGTGCACCATGCTTGCAATCAGAGCAGCATCAGCTTTGCCGGGGCCGAGCGCCTCGGCGATATGCTCGGGTTTTCCGGCGCCTCCGGATGCAACTACAGGAACTCCTACAGCCTCGCTGAGCATCCGAGTGGCGCGAAGTTCATATCCATCTCCTGTGCCATCGGCATCGATCGAATTCAACACGATTTCCCCAATACCCCTATCCTCCGCCTCTTTCGCCCATTCAAGCATATCCCTTTCGGTTCTAACCCGCCCACCATCCACAAACACTCTGTAGCCCGATTGCACTGACTTATCGGCGGCAACATCCATTCCCAATACAATGCACTGGGAGCCGTAGCGACTGGCCCCACCCTCGATAATGGCCGGATTTCGAACTGCCGCTGAATTAACGCTAACCTTTTCCGCGCCAGCCATAATCACCCCACTCATATCGTCGACCGACGCGATACCCCCTCCCACGCAGAAAGGGATAAAAATCCTCTCTGCAACCCTTCGCGCCACATCGATCATTATCCCCCTCCTCTCATGCGAGGCTGTAATGTCATAAAAAACCAGCTCATCCACTCCCTGCTCATAATATCGCTTAGCCATTTCCACCGGATCGCCGACATCGACATTTCCCTTGAATCTAATCCCCTTGGTAGTTTTGCCATCCCTAACATCCAAGCAGATGATGATTCTCTTCCGAAACACCTAGGCTATCCTCTCCACAAAATTTCGCAGAACCTGCAAGCCCCTTGGTCCGCTCTTCTCAGGATGGAACTGAGTCGCCCAGATATTATCCTTATGAATAGCGGCGGCAAAGGGAATCCCGTATTCCGATCGCCCCGCAATCCAGGGCGAGTTCGCGCCATCGGCCAAGCACAGGGGCAAATAATAGGAATGGTCAAAGTAGAACGAACTCTCCTGGGCCACATTCTCAAACAGCAGGGATTTATCGTGGACAACAGTGTTCCAGCCTATCTGGGGCACCTTGAAGCCGCTCGACGCCGGAAATCGTCTTACCTCCCATGGCAGCAGTCCTAGTAGCTTCGTATCGTGCTCCTCGGTATGCTCGGCGACAATTTGACAGCCCAGACAAATTCCCAGCAGAGCCCTTCCACTCGCGGCAAAATCACAGAGCGCCTCATCGAGATGGGCGGCTCTTAGAGCATCCATAGCATGCCTGGCCTCGCCTACTCCAGGAAAAATCACCTTCTCCGATGAGCCAACAACCCTTGAATCCGAGGTGATTTCAAAACGCGCTCCCAGGTAGCGTAGGGCCGACTCCACGCTCTTCAAGTTTCCCGATTCGTAGTTAATTACCGCTATCAAATCTTTCGATTCCTAAGCCAAAATCAAAGCTCAAAAAATCCTCCAATAAAACAATGGGGATCGAATTGTGGCTTACAATAACCTCTGAGGACCGTTCTTTTATTTCCAAACCCAAAAGAAACTCATAACTTAGAAAATCGAAGGTTTCACTAATCTGAGATGCAAAACCCACTCGCATGGCAAGGGCTAGGGATTCCGCAAAGCGCGGATTACTCAGATGAATGAACATATCGAGCGAATAGGCATCGCTACCGGCTTTGCTAAGGGCGCCTCCTAGCAGGTCCACAATTACGGCTCCGGTGAAATCTCTCACCGGCACTGGGTGCAAGAGCTTATGAATCAAATCAGGATCGGTCATCCAAAACGCCAAATCAGCGTTTTCGGCAGGCAGATTAACCGATGCCAACTCCATGTTTCTCGAGGCAGTCTCGGTTCGCGCTAGCATCGAGTCTAGCTTACCGGATGAAAGAATCAATTCCCTACCCGAAATAAGCATAATCTCCAAGCCAGTGGGACTGAGCCAGCGGTTATGGCCCGATCGCACCCACCCCTCTCCCAGCAGCCTTCCAAACAGCGCCACTGGCCAGTTTCCAATCGCAGCAATGTGAAATGGAATCCGGGGCGCCCGTCTTCCCTCAGGCGATGAATCAAGCTCCAAGCCAATAGCCAGATGCTCCATTCGCTCAGCAAGGTTCGAGAAGTCTCTTGGCGCGATTCCGAACCGAAGCATCATGGTTTCCACCAAGGCCTCATTTCCCGTAACGGCAATTTTCATAATGAGGTTCGATTCCGGAGGCAGGCTGTCGACAATATTCGAATGGGTCAGTTCAGGGATGGTGCGGCAGGAGAAAACGAAGAGAAGCAGGGTTGGAATACAGAATTTCTTCAGTCGAGAAAGCCTAAGCTCTGTTAGTAATACAAACCCGAACACTTAAATCTCCCGTTTGGATTTCGGTTGAATTGGGATCGGTCTTTGGAATAGGAAGCCATTGGATAGAATCCGCCAAAATTTCGCCGCAGATATGGCTATGATGCGCCATAGCCGCCTCTCGGATCTCATCCGGTCCATCCGCAACAACCGAAATCCTATCTGTTACATTGAAACCCTTATCCTTTCGTAAATTCTGTATACCACGAATCATATCCCTTATTAAACCTTCGGCCATAAGTTCCGGAGTTATTGTTGGGTCCAGAGCTACCGTAAGCGATCCCTCATTAAGCACCTTCAAATCCGTCTTCTCGGAACGCCGAATTTCTACGGAATCGGCGTCAATATCGAGATGTCTTGTGCCTTCTCTCTGATATTCCAAGCTTAGGGCGCCGCCGTTCATAAGGTTTCTAATCTTGCCGGAATCCAATTTCTCAATTTGTGCGGCAACAGACTTCATATCCCTTCCCAGCCTCCTGCCGAGAACCTTGAAATTCGCCTTAGCGGAGTACTCAACCAATTCTTCCTCGTTATCGCGAAATAGCACTTCCTTTACGTTCAACTCCTCCGCAAGGAGCTTCTTCATATCCTCCAGAGCCTCTCTCTCCTTTCCCACCCGAGTTGCAATATGGAAACTCCGTAGGGGCTGACGAATTTTCAGCTCATGATTCTTTCTCAATGCCCTGCCGAGGCTAACGGCTCGTCTAGCAAAGTTCATCCTCGCTCCCAGTTCCTCATCCACGGCAAATTCCGACAACCTTGGCCAATTACAGAGGTGGACCGACTCGGGGTTTGATTCCTCCCGAAGATTTCTATAAATTTCCTCGGTAACAAAGGGCATAAGGGGCGCCGTTACTTTTACGAGAGTAATCAGGGCTGCACGCAGAGTGGCATAGGCCGCCGCCTTGTCCGCACCCACCGCATCCCCCTCATTGCTTTTCCAGAATCTGCGCCTCGAACGCCGAATATACCAGTTGTTTAGCATGTCGATGAAGGCCAAAATCGGCTCAATGGCTCTCTGGATATCATATGCGCTTAGCCGTTCGCCAACCCTGCTAACCAATAGGCCGGTTTCGGAAAGCAGCCATCTATCAAGCAGCGCAGCGGGTTTTCTAGGAGCTGAATCCGGTCGAATTCCATCGATATTGGCATATGTGACATAAAAGCTATACGCGTTCCAAAGGGGCAGCATCACACCCCTCAATACTTCCCGAACACCCTCATCGGAGTATCTCAGGCCCTCTGCTCTCACCAGTGCCGAATTCATCAGGAAGAGTCGGAGCGCATCAGCGCCATACCTGTTCATAACCTCGCCCGGATCGGTATAGTTCTTCAAGCTTTTCGACATTTTTTTCCCGTCTTCCGCAAGAACCAGGCCATTAACCACAGCATTCAAATAGGCAGAGGTTCCAAAAAGCGCCACTCCCAGCACCAATAGCGTGTAAAACCAACCGCGTGTTTGGTCCAAACCCTCGCAAATAAAATCGCACGGGAAATGCTCTTCGAACCACTTCTTGTTCTCAAAGGGATAATGAACCTGGGCGTAGGGCATGGCCCCCGATTCAAACCAGCAATCAAGCACCTCCGGAATCCGCCGCATCACCCCCCCGCACAGGCAGGCCCAACTTAGCCGGTCGATGTGATGCTTGTGCAAATCGCCTCCCGCTTCCCGATGAGCCTTGGCCTCGGCATAGCCAATTTTCCCGTATAGCTCCTCTCTGCTTCCCAGGCACTCTCTCGCGGCGCAGGAATCACACTCCCAAATTGGCAGCGGATTGCCCCAATATCTGTTGCGGCTGATGGCCCAATCCCTCGCGTTTTCCAACCACTTTCCGAAGCGGCCTGATTTTAGATGATTCGGATTCCATCTCACCTTATCATTCGCAGTCAGCATAAGAGGCTTTATCTTCTGAATATCGACAAACCAGGAGGCTACAGCCTTATAAATGAGCGGACTCTCACAGCGCCAGCAGTGTGGATAGGGATGCAGTATTTGTTCGTGCTTAAACAGCTTCTCTTCCCTCCTCAGCTTACCGATTATCGCCTTGTCGCAGTCCTTTACGAATCGGCCCTCATACTCCGAAACCTCGGCAGTGAATCTGCCCTCATCATCCACGGGGCATACAATGGGAATTCCCGCATCTCTGAAAACCTCGTAGTCGTCCTCGCCAAAACCAGGCGCCGTATGTACTATGCCTGTTCCCTCCTCGGTTGAGACATGGCTCCCCGTAAAAACTCGAAATGCGCCCCTATTTCCAAGACTACCGAAGTTCGGAAATAACGGCTTGTAGGCCATACCCTCAAGTTCAAAGCCCTTCTTTGTCCACAGCAGGGAATAATCCTTCCCATCCTTGAAGTACTCACCGAGGCGCGCCTTAGCGAGAACATAGGCTGCCCCCCCACTCTCAACCTTGGCATAGTCGATATCCGGTCCCACCGATAGGCCAAGATTGCTCACCAAGGTCCACGGAGTGGTTGTCCAAGCAAGGAAGTAGCTATCAGCGGCCGAGGCGTCAGGGAATTTCACTGTAATCGCGGGATCGTGCACATCCTTGTAAGCGCCCAAATTGAGTTCGTGATTCGACAGCGGCGTGGAGCACCTGGGGCAGGTGGGCAGTATGTAGTGTCCCTTGTATACCAATCCCTTTTCCCAGAGTGATTTCACAACCCACCAGATGGATTCCATGTAATCCGAGTCCATGGTTTTATAGTCGTGGTCGAAATCAACCCAGCGCCCAAAGCGAGTCATTATCTTCCGCCACTCCCCGGTGTATCTCAAAACAATGGAGCGGCAAGCCTCGTTGAATTCCGAAACGCCGAACTTCTCGATTTCCCTCTTGCCCGAGATGCCCAACTCCTTCTCCATCTCGTACTCGACGGGCAAACCATGACAATCCCAGCCAGATCTACGCTCAACCCTCTTGCCTATCATGGTTGCATACCGGGGTATAATGTCTTTCACCGCACCCGGCGCAAAGTGTCCAAAATGCGGAAGACCGGTTGCGAATGGCGGTCCATCGTAGAAAACGAATTCTTTTGCATCCGCGCGAGCCGCGATCGATTTTTCGAATATCCGCCTCTCCCGCCAGAATTTGAGAATCCCTTCCTCCATCCGCGGAAAATCAATCTTCGAATCTACCGGATTGTACATAGCAGGCTCCCACTCTGCCCGCCAAACGGGCAGCCCTTAACGAAAATGCTAAGGTATCGCATTGAGCGCTTCGTGTGCAAGATAAGATGCTGCCCCTATCCCAGCGGCACCGCAGAAAATCCAACACCCCTCGCTAAAAACAAGCATGTGGAGTATCTTGCTTTCAAATGAAAATAACTATGGTAAAGAAGATTCTTCAGGACGGATCGCCGTGCAGCAAATGCGCTCAGGCCGAAGACATTCTCCGAAAACGAGGCTACTGGGATCGAATCGACAGGGTAGTGCATACAAAAGTCGGCGAAGAGAATTCCGAGGGTATAAGACTAGCACGAGAGCACAGCATCGAAGTTGCTCCCTTCTTCATCGTGAATGAAAAAAGCGAAGAGCCGCGAGTCTATACCCGCGTCTTTGAGTTCATAAATAAGGAACTAGCGCCCGCATCTAGCATCCCGCCCCCATCTTCGCCCTTAGCGCCTCGCCGGCCCAAGCAGCCAGGCGGCCAAAGCAACCAGGATGCCCACTCGAACTCCGAAGCGTCGGCAGCTGGAAATATCCATATCGCCGACATTGAATCCGCCAATCGTGAGTATGCAAGCCTAAGTCCCCAGGAGATTCTAGCCCAGGCCCAGGGCAATTTCGGCAGGAATCTGGTATTGGCCTTCAGCGGCGCTGAAGATGTCGTTCTAATAGATATGGCCCAGGGAAACAATCTGCCATTTACCGCCTTCTGCCTGGATACCGGCCGGCTCCACCCCGAAACTTACACCTTCATCGAAGAGGTACGAAGGCGTTATGGGCTCATCCTTGAAGTATTCACACCCTCCCCCGACCTGCTCCAGCCCTTCCTCAGGGAAAAGGGCATTAACAGTTTCTACCAAGACGGTCATGCTGAATGCTGTGGAATCAGAAAGGCCGAACCCCTAAGCCGAGCGCTCAAGAACTATGGGGCCTGGGCCACGGGATTAAGGCGGGATCAAAGTCCAGCGACACGAAGCCACCTGAAATACATCGAAATGGACCGGCGGAATACAAAACTCGATGGGAAGCCGCTGATAAAAATAAACCCATTACTCGATTGGAGTTCCAAGCAGGTATGGGATTATATCCGGAAAAACAAGGTGCCCTATAATCCACTCCACGATGCCGGCTTCCTATCAATCGGCTGCGAACCATGCTCGCGCCGCCTAAGGCCCGGAGAACACGAGCGGGCCGCCAGGTGGTGGTGGGAAAACGAAACAAAACGCGAATGCGGCATACATATCCAGCCGCAAGCCTGAGCCGGCGCCCTATTGCGGCCCATAGCCAGGCCACTTGCTAAGAGCTGCCTAGCCTCCTATGGCCGCCGTTCTCGAGTCTAACCACTTCCTCTCTTCAACCGACAAAAAAGGGTTCAATCGGCCGCGCAACCTCTGATGATACTCATCAAGCCAGGCTATCTCATCTTTGCTTAGCATACCAGCATCTATAAGTTTCAGCTCATACGGCGCAAGCGTTAGCGTCTCAAAGCCTAGGAAAACTCCAAAATCGCCCTCAAAGAGCTCACGGCAAAGCAGTAAGTTCTCGATTCTAATGCCTCCGAAACCCTCCCTGTAGACACCCGGCTCATTTGACAAAATCATGCCGGATTCGAGCGGCACATCCACAGGTTCCTGAGTAAGCCTCTGAGGTTCCTCATGAACCCCTAGGCGATACCCTACTCCATGACCTAAACCATGCCCGCAGTCCATACCCTCAGCCCAGAGCGCAGCTCTTCCTAGGGCATCTACCTGGTATCCCCGCGTTCCCTTCGGAAATCGCGCCCGTGAAACCGCGATATGTCCCCTGAGCACCAGGCTGTAATCTCGAATCTGCCTCAAATCCGGCTCACCCAATACAAGGGTGCGAGTTACATCGGTGGTTCCCTCTTCCCACTGGGCCCCCGAATCCACCAATAGCAGCTTGGAATCGAGTTTTAACCGCTCATCCCCCCGCTCTCCTCCGTAATGCACCAGTGCTGTATTCGCCCCATAAGCCACAATCGGTTTGAAGCTATTCCCCCGAAATCCATCCAACTCCGCCCGTTTCGCATCGAGCATCTCCCTCAGCGCAGGTTCTGCCAGTTCCCTACCCTCATAAAGAGCATTCTCAAGCTCAATCATAAAACGAATCAGCGCAATTCCATCCTTTATCATTGCCCCGCGGATTTGTGATATCTCGATTTCGTTCTTTCGCGATTTCATCATAACAACCGGATCGTTTCCAAATTTTGGGACTACCTCTGGCGAGATGCAATCCAATACCGCTTGAGTGATATAGCGATCGTCCAGCAGAACCCTTGAACCCCTCCTCAGCCTTCCTAGAGCCGGGAAAAAATCCTCATAAGGCGCTATTTCAACTCCATCCTGCTTCAGGGAAGTTAGCAAGCGCGCCGGAAGCCGTTTTTCGTTCGTATACCAAGAGATCCTAGTCTTCGAAAAAATCAAATAACCCAAGGCAACAGGAACATATCTGATATCATCACCACGAATATTCAGCAGCCAAGCAATAGAATCCAAGGCGACAGATATCCACGTGTCCGCGCCCACGTTACTTAGCGCCGTGGCCAGGCGATCGAAGCGAGAGAGGCGCATCTCTCCTGCCGAGTTAAAATCCAGCTCATAAACCCCGAAATTAGGCAAAGGCGGCCTCTCATCCCATATCTCCTTGAGTAAACTGATTCTCGTAACGATATCAACAGAAGAAAATCTAAACGCTTCCCGCCACTTGCCCATCATCCTAAGAGTTGCAGTGCGTCCATCAATTCCCACCCTCCCTCCATCGCAAAGCTCTCCCAAAATCCAGTCGTGAAGTTCGGGAACTCCCTCTTCGCCAACCCGGAAAAGCTCGATGCCGCTGTTTGCCAACTGGCTGGAGGCCTGAATCCAGTAACGGAAGTCCGTCCATAGGCCGGCCCTGTCTCTTGTAATGGCAAGTAATCCTGCGCTCCCGGTAAATCCGCTAATCCACTCCCTGCCCCGCCATCTCGCCGGAGGAAACTTGGAGACATGGGGATCCAAACCCGTAATTATATACGCATCCACCTCCGAACGGCGCATAGCGGACCGAAGTAAAGTAAGCCTTTCCCGAACCATCGACATACCTCATTTAGCTCAGATCGAGTAGCGCATCTTCCTTCCTGTAGAAGCCCGATCTTTCCCAAAGCCACGAGTTTACAGTTATTTACGGTTCCGGTCGAGGCTTCCCGCGCCGCATCTTATCTTAGATAAATTCCATTTGCGCTGCTATTCGGCCGAATCACTCTGCCGTTCGAATCACCAAGATGGGCAGCGAATGCCACGATAAACAAGGCAGTAATCCACGGCCTTAGTTGCGCCTAGGCTTCGAACTCGATCATTCATCTAGTAATTTCAACGCAGCGCCAACCTGCAAGAATTCTCCCCGATCGCGGGAAGGCTCGCCGCCCAGTTGAGAAACGCGCCCCGGCCGCCGCCGCCTCTATTTCGAAACCTCATCACCGCGTTGCCCCGCCGCCGATCCGCTCCTGGAACAGAGCCCAGACGTTGCTGAGCCCTTCCTGGCCTCGGGTTAGGGCGCCCTTTGCTCCAGCTCTTCTAGGTCTTCCGGCAACCACGCGGGGGTATCGCTCGGTTACCCGTTGGAAAACGCCAGGATTCTTATGTGCTTTTTTTGGTTAACCGGTCATAATGCCTATAAAAAAGGACGAGATACTAGATGGGACGCCAGAAGACGAGGAAGCGGCACAGATTCAGGGAGACGCTAGTTTACGAGTTACAGAAGTCACGTGGGATTCAATCGCGCGTGGCCAAAAAGACAGATATAAAGCAGTCATCCATCAGCTACTGGACGAGCCCGAAAACCAACGCTCTTCCCAACGTTGAGCAGGCGTACGACATAGCCCGGGCCCTCGACATCTCCCTGGAATACCTCGTTACCGGAGAGGGGGCTGACCCGCCCCCGGCGGAGTCGAGGTTGTCAAATCAGGAAGTGCGCCTGATAGCCGCCTTCCGGCGCTTCACAGCAAGGCAGCGCAGCCAGATTCTAGCCATGATAGAGACGTTCCTCCCTCAGGAGGATGCCGGCAAGCAAGAGGAGAGGGTATGATCGGGGGTTGGTTCGGAAGGCCCTGCGGCGGTGATCCTGGAGTTTCCCCTTCGAACACCATCTAGCTATCGTTTTTGCCTAGTTCGGCGGCCTGAGGCCGCTATATTGCCCGAAAGTGCAAAAAAAACTGGAAATACGTTGTTAATTCGATTTGTCTGTGTTATAGTACACTATTGCGCAGTGGCGCTTATCATGCTGGGCATTTGCAAAAATCCCGCAGGCTCCCTCCCCCTAGCGACAAAGTGACTTACAATGGCAACGCGCTGATTCCGGCTCAGGCTCAGTTCCTGTTGATGACAAACGATATGAAACGGGCGACCTTGGACGTAGGGGCTGGGACTTCATCGGTTGGGCCACAACTCAGACAGCCACCACAGCGGAGCATCAGGCAGATGATACTATCAAGTTCAAGGAAGGCCTTACCCTCTATGCCGTGTGGAGGGGTAAAGCCTACAGCATAAGCTCCGAAAGAACCATGCAAGAGCAGAAGGAACTCAGGCCAGCCTTACAAGTCTTACCTTTGAAATTGCCGTAACAAACCTTCCTACCGCTACCACCCTCACACCCCCGCCTGCAAAGCAATTCGAGGGATGGGCAGAGAGTTCTACTGGAACAGTGGTACCAGGGCAATACAAACCCACCAACTACGAACCCACCATCACCCTCTATGCAAAGTGGGAAGATAATCCTATCACGGGGAATAAAAGCTGGCGATCCATTGCGATGTCCTCCAATGGGGAGAAGCTTGCCCGGTGGTGGGTGGCCCCAGCAGCGACAGCCGCCATATCTATGACTCCTTGAGCTCGGGGGCTATTGGGCAGGACCGCAGTACGGCAACCGGCTCTGGAATCTCGGAGAATAAAAACTGGATATCCATTGCGATGTCCTCGGATGGGCGGAAGCTTGCCGCGGTGGCGTGGAACAGCCATCACTATACCTCCTCTAATGAAGGGGCTATTTGGCAGGACCGCGGTAGGTAAGAGGCGTCGGCACCCATAGCCTCCGGAAGATGGAATTCCGGCTCTTTGAATACTCAGGCGCATCGCCCCTCCGTGATTTTATCGGCGCCTTCCCGATGTTGGTGGGCGCTTCGGCTGGAAAAGACACGCGATGGGCTCGCTCGCCCACTTCTGAACTGGCATAGGAGCCAGGCCTAAGCATCTTTGGGCGCCGTCTCGCTATCACGGGGAATAAAAGCTGGCGATCCATTGCGATGTCCTCCAATGGGGAGAAGCTTGCCGCGGTGGTGGGTGGCCCCAGCAGCGACAGCCGCCATATCTATGACTCCATGAACTCGGGGGCTGATTGGACGAACCGCAGTTCCATCGCCGCCATCTCGGGGAATAAACGATGGTCATCCATTGCGATGTCCTCTGATGGGACTAAGCTTGCCGCGATGGTGGGTGGCCCCAGCAGCGGCAGCCGCCATATCTATGACTCCTTGAACTCGGGGGCTATTGGGCAGGACCGCGGTACGGCAACCGGCTCTGGAATCTCGGAGAATAAAAACTGGATATCCATTGCGATGTCCTCTGATGGGACTAAACTTGCCGCAGTGGGGGGGGGTTGGCGGCAATCTCTATACTGCCATGAACTCGGGGGGTACTTGGACGAACCGCAGTAAGTAAGAACCCGAGTACCGGCGCGCCATAGCCTCCGGAAAATGGAATTCCGGCTCTTTGAATACTCAGGCGCATCGCCCCTCCGTGATTTTATCGGCGCCCTCCCGATGTTGGTGGGCGCTCCTCCGGCTGGAAAAGACACGCGATGGGCTCGCTCGCCCACTTCTGAACTGGCATAGGAGCCAGGCCTAAGCATCTTTGGGCGCCGTCTCGCTATCGCGGGGTGGAAAAACTGGGCAAGTATTGCGATGTCCGATAATGAGGAGAAGCTTGCCGCGGTGGCGTGGAACAGCCATCACTATACCTCCTCTAATGAAGGGGCTATTTGGCAGGACCGTGGTAGGTAAGAGGCGTCGGCACGTCATAGCCTCCGGAAGATGGAATTCCGGCTCTTTGAATACTCAGGCGCATCGCCCCTCCTTGATTCCACCGGCGCTAGCCGGAAGAGCGCACGATGGGCGCGCGGCTTCATTGACTCCATCATCACCAACAAAGTGTTCAGTGGCTTAAACCTACGCCACCGTCCAGTCCGGCGAATACTTCACGATCCAAGGCGCCCACGTCGAGTAGGATCCGGGGTTCCGTTCAAAACCCCTCTAATCCGTGGTCGAACTGGTTCGGTAGGTAAAAGTAGAGACTGGTGCCACTTTGAATGGAGGAGAGATTGATGGCACCAAGGACCGGCAGTTTCCGCTTCTCATCATCGCTTTGGAGCGCGATTTAATGCGGGTTTCATCTCCATATCGAGTGTCTTAGAGGTAGCATCTTGGAGGTTGGGCCTTCGGTCATCCGCTTTTCACCTAGGCTGCTTCCATGGGAAAAAAAGTATCAAGCTTCGTCCGCATACGCCGAATATTAAGATGAGGCAAGGATGTCTATCGATTTCACCCTCCCGAGATAGACATCCAACCCTCAACATCCTCACTCCGGATGGCCGATTCAATCCACGCGGTTTCAATCCGGGCAGCAGCTAACCTACAGAGGCGTCGTTCCGTCTGGAACTCATTACCCATGCAAAGAAGGTCTTTTAAGCAAAACTGAGGCAAAAGGACCTTGCCACTGGCTTTGGGAACAAGACTCAAGTACAATAACATCAATCTGTTTAAGCGGATGCTAGCACAATGAATGAAGCCAAAGTCGGAATCGGCGATATAGGAATCTACGTTCCAAGACTTCAGATGAATATAGACTCATTACTCGAATCCCGGGCTCGCGCTCAGCCTCAACTAAGCCGCGTAATGAGAAGGGCCGCAAAAAAAACCGGCCAGATTTCCTTTCGCTTCCCCGCCCCTTGGGAAGACACCGCTACCTTCGCGGCAAACGCCGCCACCGAAGTTTTAGAACGTCTATCGGTGGAGCAGCGGGAGAGAATCAGATATGTTTTAGTAGGCACCGAAACTGCCGTCGATCTTGCAAAACCAGTGGCCTCGTATGTGCACGGCATGCTCAAAAAGACGGGGTACGCCTTAGGCAGCGCTCTTAGCACCTACGATATCAAGCATGCCTGCGCCGGAGGCACATCGGCGCTCTTATCAGCCGCGTCAAACCTCATCTGCTCCGGAACCGATCGAGAGCGTGGACTAGTGATATCCAGCGATATCGCCCGCTATGATGCCCCAAGTACGGCGGAATTCACCCAAGGCGGAGGATCGGCGGCGCTCATAGTGGAAAAAAATCCTAGGCTATTGGAAATCAACCTCAAGATACAGGGTTACTTCTCATCGGATGTAGACGATTTTTTCAGACCCCTAAATTCGATTACAGCCAAGGTTAAGGGCCGCTATTCAATGGACTGCTATCAGAGCGCTCTGAAGGCGGCCTTCGAGGATTACTGCAATCGAGCCCAGCAAAGCCCCTCGAAATGCATTGATGAAATCGATTACATAGCCCTCCACGTGCCCTTCCCCACAATGCCCGAAATCGCCCTTCGAAGGCTGCTAAGCGATAGCTGCGAAAAAAGCGAAGCTGAGATTGAGCATTTCATACAGCGTTCCGGATTCATCGACGCCATGTATCTCTGCAAATTTTTCGGCAACCTATACACCGCATCGCTATATACCTACCTGGCCGCCCTGCTGCATCAGGAATACCATAGAATCGGCGAGGGTATAGTAGGTAAACGAGTGCTGATGGCATCCTATGGCTCGGGAAATACAATGACAGTCTTTGCGAGTCGAATTTGCGAGGATGCGCCCAAACTGATATCCCTCTGGAATATCGAGAAATTGAAAGACACATTGAGAGAAGCCAGCTTCGACGAATATCTCGCCTGGCTATCCCATCCAACAAGCATCGAAGAGTTGCGGAATCGATTGGAAAACTCGGATTCGAAAAAGGGGCTTTTCTATTTGAAGAGCCTCAGCGAGAGCGGCTATCGAATCTACGATAGAGGCTAACCCATTGGGAAAGGGCGAAGTACAAAGAAGAAAGCAGCGGCACCTTGATATCTGTCTCGATAAGGCTCTTAAAATCGAATCGGGGAACACACACCTGGGCGAAATATCGATACCATATAGACCGCTCCCCGAAATAGACACCCGATTGATAACGACAGGGTGTGATTTTCTCAATCATGCGCTCAAAATACCAGTGATGATTTCCTGCATGACCGGGGGCTCCGACGAGGGAAGAAAACTCAATCGAATTCTGGCGAGTGTCGCTTCTGAAGCCAAAATTGCAATCGGCACCGGCTCCATTAGAGTGATGTTGAATCGCCCGGAAACTCGTTCACACTTTCAGTTGAAAAAAATCGCTCCAAACGCGCCGGTTCTTGCAAATATCGGTGTGGCTCAGCTGCGCGAATTCACCCCGGAGGCACTGATGGAAGCAGTAAGCAGCATTGAGGCCGATGGACTTTGCGTGCATTTGAATTCATCCCAGGAATTCTTCCAGGAGCATGGGGAGCGGGATTTCAGCGGATGGTATGAGGGATTCGAGCGGCTGATGAGAAGAGCGAATATACCGGTATTGGTTAAGGAAACCGGCGCCGGGATACCTCCTGTAGAAGGGCTCCGACTTCTGAAGCTTGGCGTTTCCTTTGTTGACATTGCAGGGAGCGGCGGCACCGACTGGGTTGTTATCGAGGGACATAGAAATGATTCCGCAACGCAAGACCCTCGCCATTCGCCTCAGAACCACGGCGATACCCTACGCCACCTATCGGCCGCCCATTCGTTTCGAGATTGGGGGTATTCAACCGGCGAGCTGTTAATCGCCTATAGGCAAATCGCTGAAACCGAGGGCAAATTCAATAAGCTGGTTAAAGGTAGAATAATTGCTTCGGGAGGCCTTCGAACACCCAGAGACTTTGCGATATCAATCGCTTGCGGCGCTCATATAGCCGCGGCGGCTCTTCCATTCATTAGAATCGCATCCGATGAGGGCCCTAACGGAGTATTTGAATATCTTGCGGAAATAACCAAGGGCATTCAGGCGGCGCTCGCCCTTAGCGGATCAAAAAATCTGGATGAACTTAGGCGAGGTAAGCTTAGAATAAGCCCGAGACTGCATAAACTCGCCAAGATTCTAGTTGACGAAATCGATGAGGAAAAAAACAGCAATGACTTTTTGGAAGAGTCTTCGTAAAGAACCAGTACGAAAACGGAGAAGGAGCATTTCGTCGAACCCACCCAACCCCAAGAGCGAGAAAAGAACAGATTTTTCCTTTACCGGCTTCGATGAAGACCTTCTCGATCTATCCGAGGTGATGATCGAACAGGCCGTTGGCTACATTGCCGTGCCGCTTGGGCTGGCAGGCCCGTTTACCATAGACGGTCGGGAAATCAGAATACCCATGGCAACAGAGGAATCCTCGGTTATTGCGGCAGCATCGTTTGCAGGAAGGCTACTCTCCAAACACGGCGAAATAAGCACGCAAAGCACAGAGCCGGTTATGGTAGCTCAGGTCTTCCTTGAGGGGAACCTGGATTTTTCATCTGTCGAAAAAGTTCTAAGCTCGCGCAGCAGTATCAAGAAGCACCTGCAAAAAACGCTTGCATCAATGGAAAGCAGGGGTGGAGGATGGCGTAACATTAACGCCCGTTGGATAGCGCCATCGAAGATTCTTGCCGTGAACATCCAAATCGACGTTAGAGACTCTATGGGCGCGAATCTTCTAAACAGCGTCGCCGAGAAAATAAGGCCAGTGCTGGAAAGGATTACAGGCGGAAAGGTGCTGATGGCGATTTTATCCAACAGATCCTGGGATCGAATCGCCTCGGCTCGTTTGAGCATTCCCGCCGATGAAATCGGAAGCGCAGGATTCAATGGCAGAGAAACAGCGCGTCGCATAGTGCGCGCCGCCCGAGTTGCAAGAGAAGATCCCGATCGAGCAATAACCCATAACAAGGGAATTATGAATGGCATCAGCGCCTTGGCTCTGGCCACTGGAAACGACACCCGAGCCATCGAAGCTGCCGTTCATGCATATGCGGCAAGATACGGCCCTTATCACGGCCTAAGTCAATACCGGATAGAGGGAAATAGGCTTCATGGATCGCTGGAACTGCCGCTTCCCTTTGCGGTAACCGGAGGAGCTGTAAAATTCCATCCAACATCGCGGTGGTGTCTTGAGCAGTTAGGCAACCCCGATGGTCCTGGTTTAAGCCGAATTGCGGCCGCCCTCGGGCTCATACAAAATCTGGCCGCGCTCCGTGCGCTCGTCTGCGAGGGAATTCAAAAGGGGCACATGAATTTCCACGCGCGCCGTCTCGCTTACAATGCGGGTGCACGGGGTGATAGCATACCTGCCTTCACAGCTGTAATTTGCTCCGAGAATATCCGAAGCAGCGAGGTGGCGGCCAAGCGATTCGCCGCTTGGATTGAGCAGATAAATGCCAAAACCGGATAGTCTTATTGGTCGGGCAACAGCTACCGCTCATCCTAGTCTGGCAATAGTCAAATACTGGGGCAAAGAAGATAGCTTAGATAATACTCCGGCAGGCCCATCGCTTGGCATCGCATTGGATGAACTAAGTACCGTAACCACGGTCTATTTAACAAGTGCAAAAACAGAAGATGATGAGGCCGATAAGGTGCTTATAGATGGAAAACCCCAGCCAGAGAGGCAATTTGCCGGTTTCTTCGCAAACTTCAGAAAACTAGTGGATGAGAAGAAGACGGGGAAATTCACAATCACGGCGCACAGTTCTTCAAACTTCCCCAGTTCAGCAGGTTTTGCGAGCTCAGCGAGTGGATTTGCCGCTCTGGCCCTTGCCTGCACGGGTGCCGCAAAACTCGAACTGCCGGCAAAGCAACTATCCGCCCTGGCAAGAACCGGCTCTGTTTCCGCCGCCCGCTCAACTTTTGGAGGCTTTGTGCGCCTAGATAGCAAGGCCGCCTATGCCAATCAAATCCACGATGAAACTTGGTGGCCGAAACTGCGAATCATTGTGGTGGAAATCGAAGGGGGAGCAAAGAAAATTTCGTCTCGCGCGGCCATGGAGAGAACCAAAATGAACTCTCCATTCTATCAGGCCTGGATTAGCGATTCAAAAAAGAATATGGGCAAATCTCTTGCCGCCTTGGAAGCAAAGAATCTCAGTGCCCTAGGTCCGCTAATCAGGCAGAGCTATCTTCGAATGTTTTCGACTATGCTCTCATCGTATCCGCCAATAATATACTGGAAACCCGCGAGTCTGGCTGTAATACACCTTTGCGAGAAGCTAAGATCCGCGGGATTGAACATTTGGGAAACCATGGACGCGGGTCCTCAGGTGAAAATACTCTGCCTAGAAGAGAGCGTCCCATTGCTAATGAAACGCCTAAGGAAGCAATTTAGCAATCTGCCTCTTCGGATTTGCAAGGTAGGGGGCCCGGCATATCTGAATGACTAGAATCGAAACTTGGAGCGCTCCGGGCAGCCTTCTAATAGCGGGTGAATACCTTGTAACAGAGGAGGGCGGCAAGGGAATATGCCTTGCTGCAGGCGGACGCGCAACCATGTGGAAAGAGCGCTCTAGCGCTATGGAACTGCGTTCTATTTACGCCGAAGGATTCCAATCATGGAAGCCGGATGGCTCGATTAAAGACTCTCTGTGCTATTTCGTTTGGGAAGAAGCAGGAAAATCCAACTCGGAATTGGAAAAGAGCTGGAGAATAACAGTAGATACCACTACCCTATATGGCTCCGACGGCCAAAAACTGGGACTTGGTTCCAGCGCAGTCGCAGCCCTTCTTTTTTCCAAAGCATTGAACCATGCTGCCGACAATTCAGAAATACTAGCTAGCGCGGCGCTGGCTCATAGGAAGTGGCAGCAGGGGCGTGGCAGCGGATACGATATCCTCACCTCCGCAAGGGGCGCCGCCGGATGCTTTACGGGAGGGCTATCCCCCTCGTGGAACAGCCTCAACTGGCCGAAATTGCAATGCTGGCTGCTACGGGGTCCTACTGCTATCAACAGCGCTCAGGCGCTAAGCCGCTATGAGGCCTGGAGAGAAAAACTCGGCAAATACTGGCTTGATATCCCGCTTCTCTCGAATTATCACGCCTGCCTCTGCAAGGCAATCGGCATCTTAGTTTCGAAGACCGCGAACGCGGGAGCGTTCCTGGAAAAACTCCATGAACTCGCTGCATTTAGTTCGGAACTCGGCAGTGCAATAAACCAGGAATCCATGCCGTTGATGCCCGTTGGATTCAGTAAGAGTAGAGGACCCTGGCACAGACCGGGAGCCGCGGCTGCAAAGTCCCTGGGCGCCGGAAATGAGATAGTTCTGCTCGCCGGGCTGGAAGATGGATTCACCCGAAGCGAGCAGTCGATACTCGAGGAACTGCGGCGCGTTGGCCGTGCATTCCCCCTCTTTATCGAAAATGGGGGACTGAGCAGGGAGTTTCCGAGATGATTCGGCAAGGCGCCGGATCGGGGAAACTGATTCTCTTCGGTGAGCACGCGGCGGTATACGGTTTTCCGGCAATTGGCGTCCCCTTACCCTTCCAAACAAGTCTTTGCTGGACAGCAGCAGAAAGCACACCAATTGAGCAGAAAAATATAGGAAGCAAAAAACCAAATTCTACCGTTAAAACACCGGATGAAGTTGGAGAAGATCGCAGAGTCTTTGTGAAACTGCTGAAAAAACTCAAGTCTGAAGTAAGAGATTTGGATAACCTTGAAAGCGGGGTTTGGAGAAGAATCAGTGGAGTTCCAAGAACGGGGGGATTTGGTTCATCCGCAGCGCTTTGCGTCGCAATCTCAAGAATTGCTCTCAATAAGCCCATGGAGGGATACGATGTACAGGTACATAGCCTAGCAAGCCGACTCGAAACCCTTTTTCATGGAAAAACCTCGGGCATCGATACCGGTATGGCCTGCGACAATGGCGCTTCGGCATGGTTCAAATCGCCCCGGGGTGCGCCTGAACGCAAAGCAATCTGCATTCCGAAATGGCACATCACATACGGCGCCATACCCAGGACTCAAAGCACCGCGGATTCAATTCTGCAACTCGAACACAGAAAAACTCTATTATCAATGAGGGAGCTGGGCAAAACAGCAACAAACTTCCTCCGCGTTATCGCTCCGGGCAGCCCGCCGGAGAACTTTGCGAACTCTGCTTCGAAATTGGTGAATCATGCGCAGGAAATACTGGCCTCTCTTTGTCTCTCAAACCCAACATTGGACAAGATTTTCGAACTGGCAAGAAAGTGTGGAGCCAGCGGAGGCAAGCTCAGCGGAGGGGGCTCGGGCGGAGCCTTCTTTATATGCGCCCCAAGCAGAAAAATTAGAGATGAAATATTGAGAATTTTGCCCTGCTACCTTGCCGAAGAAGGCATTAATCTCTCGTTCCCATTAAGTCCGCTGGATTTTAGCAACCATCTTCCCGGTTCCATCAATCCGAAACCCGTCCCTGTGAATTGCAAGTCCTCTGTTTAAGCTACTTAGTATCCGCGGCTTATCCGAATCGAATCCCAGGCCTCCTTAATCTCCCTAAACTTCGCATTCGCCAGGTCTGTAAAATCCTTCGGCAAGCCCTTAGCGGCAATCTTATCCGGATGATACTCGGAAACTTTTTTCCTATATGCCCTTTTCACCTCGGATTCCGAAGCATTTGAGGGTATGTTCAACACCTCATAGGCACGTGTCAACGAGGCTGTGTCCGAACTTCCGTTCGATTGGTAACCTCGCGTTCCACCAAACCCATAGCGGTTTTTCAGGGACTGGTAAAAGCCCGATCGGAAGCCGAAAATTCGCGCTGCCGCACTCATCATCTCGTCTTCCTTTGGATGAAGCCCGCCCTCCGCGGCGGCAACTCGCACCATGATTATCAGCATCATTTCCAGAAGTTGAGGCCTTCCACGAAAAGTGCTGGCGGCCCTGCTGGCATATATCTTTATGCCCGTTCTACTCGCCGCGGCCTTACGGAAGGTTGACATGGCAGATTCGACACTTGTGGGATCGGTGATTCCAAGATCGTTAATCACGATACTTCGAAATACCCTTTCCTCATTCGAACTGACTCCGCCATCGGCCGCTGCCACGCTCCCAAGCATTGAGAAAAGCGTTTCCATAAAAACCGCACCATCAACGCCCGCCCCCCAGCCGGAAAACCAACCGGTGCTACTCTCCCTTCCCCTGGAATTTCTAAAGACACGTACTCCAATGCTGGATCCGATCGAGCTGCCTATTAGCGCGAACAGAATTCCGAATAGGTAACCCCCAAGGTAGGTTCCGATAAGAAAACCAATAATCGCCCCAATAAGCGATCCCGGATTAATCAATATGTTCTCCTTACAGATGTTCAATTCTAACTAGACATCAGACGAACTTGCCGGCAAAGCAGTCCTTGGCATCGCACATGGCAACGCCAATCCTGCCCTCCATGCGGCAGTTCTTTGTGCGTCCAGCATTGGGCACTCTGGCTCCTACTGATAAATTATCCAAACCCGGAAGTCACAGCAAGTTACATTGTCGCAATGTTGCTTTGAAATCATACCTCCTGGACTTCCAGTTCATCCAAGCATTGATACTCGAGAATAGATGCCTTAATACTCGAAAAGAACAGGGGAAACACCACATTGTAAAAGTAATTCGCCTGCGCATTGATGCTTCTATTTACGGAATACCGTCTTTGCACCACTTTTTGGGTTTCACCCATCCAATTATCGAATTCATCCAACTCACGTGCATCGCTGGGTTTGGTCACTATCTTTCGCTTAACCGCATCCTGGAGTTTTCCCAGAATCAGAAGAAGCTCGAATAATGTTAAGCTCGAATTAATTAGTTCGTCTACCTTACCGACATCATTATCGCAGGCTTCCAATAACTGCTTGTACTTTCTCGGAACCATCAACTTATAAAGGGCAGTTTTTCGAATTTGCACTTTGTGTAGATTGAAAAAAGACTCGAGTTGATTGATTACGAAGTGATTGCCTCGATAATACTTGACAAAGCTCACAATCTCGTCGGCTCCCGTCATACCTCTTCTAAGCAGCAGTTCGGATTGACTTACAATACTCTCGGGTAGCGATGGATTTATCTGCACGCTGTAGGTTCCCAATTCCGAATCATTCTTGTCTTTTAGCAGAATAGATGTCTTACGAAATAACTCGTCGAATTTGATGTTTTTGTATACGCCATTGAGCTCCTCGGCCTCACTTCTGATCCGATTGTGATATTCCTTAGTAATGCCATTTTCATCGAGAATTCGGAAATAGGCAGTGGTTATTCTTAAGCCGCCGATGGGCGCAGAAACTTCCATTCTTTTCGCTTCAATTACCGGCATCCCGATAACATCCCATTGTTTCGCGCCGTCTGGACCGAAATTGCCTACCAAGGCATTGCCCATGGAAGCTCCTACTCTAATTCGTATCTGAAACAGAGCGTTGAAGGAGGCAGAGAGATATCCCTTGCGCAATTCCCCAAGGATGTCATATGCGGTTGTGATAGCTTCAACAGTTGGTCTATCAAGAATCTCCCTTAGGAAACCCCTGTCGGTTCTATTGAAAAGATCGCTCACTTTTTGTAATTCAACACAGGTATAGAAGAGTTCCCGGGCAATGTACTTCAACGAATCCAGCTCATCGAGTTTCTTTATGCTTGGATCTATAGGACCGCCGTAGTGGAACATGAGGCTGTCTCCCTCAATCTTGTTCAGATATCCGCCATGCTTCCTGATAACCCAATTAAACGCCGAGTATAATCCGTTGAGAACTCTTTGGTTTTCCAATGGACTCAGGAACTGCGAGAGAAAGGTATATCGCGCAATATCAAGAAATCCTATTGCAACCATGGCTTCATTGGATTTCATGTAAATCCCGCCGGCCTCGACGATGGCCTGAACCAACTGTTTTGGAAGATAGAACTCCTCTATCTTACGTCTTAGCTCAAGTTCTTCTGATACTTGTTTTTTGTCAACACTGATGTCCATTTCCCCGCCATTGTATTTATACATATACGTTTTCTTCGTCATCAAACAAAATTTTCTCTGTTTACATTGTGCTAACCCTTAAGGATAATTGAAGCATAATGATACTGAATGAAAACGTCGATAGAAAGTTCATCCCCGTGGCTGGAGGAAAGGGCGGAGTCGGAAAAAGCGTAATTGCAGCGAATTTAGCTCTGAGCATGTGCCTCTATGGTAAAAAAACCGTTCTTGTAGACCTAGATCTTGGCGGATCGAACATTCATACCATATTGGGGTTGAGAAATACCAGCCCCGGAATAGGCAACTTCGTTTCCGGCAAAAAGTATTCAATAAATGAACTCCTATTCCCAACCGAATGGGAAAACCTCTATTTAATTCCGGGGGACGTGCTGGTCTACGGTGTTGGGGAGCTCACTAAATCCGTCAAGGAAAGGATCGTTAAGGGTTTGCTTGATATTGAAGCTGATTATATCATTGTCGATCTTGGGGGCGGTGCCAATTTCACGGTAATCGATTTCTTTCTAATCTCCAATTCCGGGCTCATCGTTACAACTCCTCAAGTTATATCCATCATGAACGCATACTCATTTCTAAAAAACTACGTCTTCCGATTTCTCCAGCGTGCTTTCGCCGCAGATAAACCAATAAACTCCTATTTCAGAAAGGTGCTGAAGGAACGGCACCCAGGCGATAGAAAAACCGTAACGGATATGATTTCCGATATAAGGGGAATCAATCCCACCCTTGGCAACAAGGCAGAGGCCTTTCTAGAAGTGCTGCAGCCGAAATTGATTTTAAACAAAATAGAGGGAATTGAGGATGCCAGCCTTGCCGAGGGTCTGCGAGATCTCTGTGCGCAGAATTTGTCAATCAATCTAGAAGGGCTCGGCACTGTGATGAACGAAGAAATCGTCAATCGCTCTGTCAACTTGCAACGGCCCTTCATTCTGGATGACGAGGAGAATATAGCCACCTCGGAAATTCATCGTATAGCTCAAAAAATCATTCAAAGTGGAAATTTCCCCAAGATGCCGCTGGAACTCGATTACTATGCGGATTCGTTCGAGCTGATTCACATAGAAATGGAAAACGATCTGGCTGCAGTTCAAGACAGCGACAAGAGCAGCCCGGGAAATTACGACATTGACAAATTGCTTGAGCTAATACGTATTCAACAAGGCAAGATACAGGAACTGCAGGGAACAGTGAGGATGCTGTCAATTAGTGAATAGTTATCCATCCAAGGTCTCGCTCTTCGAGCCGCTGAACGGTTTCCGTTATGGATATCAGACGATCCCTATCGACATTTAGGCTAAATGGTCCTATCCCGGTTGAGCAATTGAACTCATTGTTCAGGGAACTTGTAAAAAAATATCATCCGGACAAGGTGCGTGATTACCCTGATTGGGCGCATGAGCGAATGTCCGAGATTAACGAGGCCTATGAAACAATTGTAGAGTGGCTCGAAAATCCTCCCGCGGAATCAGAAGAAAACGAAATTTCCGAAAACCACGAAGAAAACCATAGCTACGAAGTAGCCCCGTCAAGTACCCACAGCGAAGGAATGCCTCTGTCCACCGCGCTTGAAAGCAGATTGCGGAGCGCATTCAATAAATTCTTGGATGGACTGGGGACATACTATCAGTACGGCCTTGAAAAACATGAACACCGTCAAGAAGGAATACGCCGGTTTCGGTTTCGTGAAGCCAGCAGACTTATAATTGAGGGCAGAGATGAGCTAGAGTCTCTTCTAAAGGGCTATCGGCATCCGGTTCTTAAGATAGTGGCGAGATTCGCGCGACTTACAACCGCGGATATTGGACTCTCCAAAGCAAAATTTCACTATAATAAATTCTTTCGCAAAATCGACATGCGCCTAGATTCGGCCAGGCGAGATTTTGATGACGCCATTAAGGAAATTCTCTTTCCCGAATTCATACCTAATCATCTAAGGGGAAGGGCCACAAGCAAACTGTACACCTGCTATGCGGTATTCGCCTTGTATATGATTATTTTTAACAAGGGAGAGAGACACAAGTTTGGCGTGCTAATGGCCGATAGGTATGATGCCTTAATGGACCTTATGGAACTTAAGAACTGCGGTTTACTCCCGCCCTAAGCCTCCTTCCCTATCCTTTGAGGAAAGTCAAAGGAAGTTTGTGTACGTACTAGGTAAGACGCCAAGGCGCCCAACCCTAATCGACCACGATCGCAGCGGCCAAGCGTTTTTGGCGCTGTGCCGCAGAATAGCCGAGAAGCTAACTAATGGGCGCTTTCCTTAAGGCACATCTGCGCAATCGTTAATTTCACCAGCGGAATTCCATAGGGCGAACAGCTTACATAGTTTAGGCCCGCCTCCATACAGAAGGGTATATTCTCGGGTTCCGCGCCATGCTCGCCGCAAAGTCCGCAGGTGAGATTCGGCTTCACGTATCGGCCCCGTTCAGTGGCCATTCCTATAAGCTCTTTTACCGGCTCCTGCAAGTATTGAAAGGGATTTCTATCCAATAAGTCGTATTCGTTGTATGTGGCAAAAAAGGAATTGAAATCGTCTCTGCTCAGTCCCAGGCAGGTTTGAGTTAGATCATTCGTGCCGTAGCTGAAAAAATCTGCATAGTTTGCTATCTTATCGGCAAGGAAGGCTGCCGAGGGGAGTTCAATCATGGTTCCGACACGGTAGTCGATCTTTTTCTCTCCAAGCTTCTTTCTGAGTTCTTCCTCTATTTGCCTCACTCCAACTATTTCAAAACCTTCGATTTTCTTACCGAATCTCACGGCCTTTACTTCCCTCGGGCTAGTGACAATGGGAATCATTATTTCGGGTAGGCAGGTAATACCCCTCTCCCTTCTCAGTAGGTAGGCGGCCTCAAAAATCGCCTCAGTCTGCATGCGGTAAATCTCAGGATACGTGATAGCAACCCTTACCCCCCGATGCCCAAGCATGGGGTTAACCTCGCTTGTCATATTGCAACGAAGTTGAATTTCGACCTCGCTTATCTCCGGATGCTCCCTGCGATAGAAACTCACAAATTCATCCATAGACTTCTTATTGTGGGGCAAAAATTCATGGAGCGGGGCGTCCAAGAGACGAATAGTCACTGGTTTCTCGCCCATTATCTCGAAGAGTCCCAGAAAGTCCGCAATCTGCATTTTCTTGAGCCTGGCAAGTATTCTTTCCCGTTCCCTCTTATCGGATGCGATAATCAGCGATCTAAATATTGGAATTCTCTTCTTGTGAAAGAACATATGCTCGGTTCTACACAGGCCTATTCCGTCGGCAAGGAATCTTTTGGCTAGTTTTGCATCCGATGGTTGATCCGCATTGGCATGGACATCAAAATCCCTTATATGCCTCTGCACAATGTTTAGAAAATCAAACAATCCACTCGTATCGATATCCGGCTCGATGAGCTCAACCTCGCCGAAGTAGATAGTCGGTTCGCCGTAGGAGGGAACATCGAGGCTGATATAATCGCCCTCCTTAACTATTCGATTTTTTATCTTCAAGCCTACCTCTGTAAAAAGAATATCCGGATTTACCATGGCAACCTTGCCGAGCGACCTGGCAACAACAGGCGCATGGGATGCGTAGCCTCCTTCCCTTGTAAGCACTCCCCGGGATGCTTCAATGGCCTTGACATCGCCAGCATATGTGGCAGGCATTGCTAGGATGAAGTTTGTATCCTCCCCAGTCTGGCCGGCGATTCGGAGTTGTTTCATAAATGTGTCAGTGGAAAAATAAACCCTGCCTACAGCGGCTCCCATTGCGCCTGAGATTCCTCCGGCAGCCGACGGCACCCTGGTTGCTACACGCTTATCGATGATTGGGTGCAGTATTTCAGAGAGTCGGCTTGGCTGTATCGCATTGATTACATACGGTTCATCAACGTGCCTGTTTTGCAGCAAGCTCAGCAGTGTCCGTATTTCTGCCTGAGCCGACTTTTCCGAAGCAGCAGATTGATCAATGATCCAAAGCTTGCCGTTCTCGACATTGAATTTAACGCTCCGTATTTCCCTGTTGCTTACCTCAAGCTGTCTTCCTATCTTCCGGAGCTTTTCCAGGTAATCCTTTTTCAACCTGCCAATCGGCTGCCCATCGGCCTCGGTGGCGTCAAATGAATTGGGAAAGAACTCACCAGCCAGGGTATCTTCGCCGCTAATAGGATCACGAGTACAATAATTTCCGAAAAAGCACTCTTCTCCATAGTTTCCGAAAGTCATTGCTTGAATCAAAATCGCGGAATCGCTTAGTGTTTCACTATTCGCAAATAGTTTCAAAAAGAGTTCTTTCACGTATGAAAACTGCTTGTGGGCCCCATCGAATATCGTCTTCGGATATATCGTTTTCACATCGATAAGGGCCTTTTTGATCAACGCGGTTGTTGTAGACTTCTTCAACACCGAGAGTGATTTCTCTAGAACTTGCTTGCGAGCGGCATTGGAGCAACTTAGAGTTTCCAGCTCAATGATTCTCAGCAAAACCCCCCGATACTCGTGATAGGCAAAGTCTTCACCTACGAAACTCGCGAACCCGTCGATTGTCGCATCGCAAAGGCCAACGTTATGAATACTCGAAAAGGTATGAACCATGTTCAGCATTGGGCTTACAACAAGTTTAACCAGTAGCGGGTTTTCTTCATTCCACTTTTTCCCCAGAATCTTGCCCATCTTATCTAGGGCCTCCTGGTATCTTGGTACATGTGACTCGGGGTTTTCCTGATCCTCCTTTAGGAAGGCCTCTGTTAGAATGAAGCCAGGAAGAATCGGAATTCCAAGCGCTGCAAGGCTCATGAGATTCCGCCCTCGCATGCCAAAATGCTGAATGATTTTCTCATCTTCGGTAAATTCGCTGCTACTGAACGAAAAAATCCTTTTCATAGTTCTCCTCTAAATGCAATAGCATCCCCTGATGGACGACTAGCCGTAAGCTCAAAAGTTGTTAAAAAAGTCTTAAAACTGTACCGTGAGCCCCATGCAAGAAAACCTCGAACCGTGGGCTAGCCCCCTCGAATAGGTACTTTCTGAGTTTGGAAAGATCCTTAGGGGAATCGCCCGCCACGCTGAACAGGATAGGCGTTCCATGCTTAACCTTTCCCCATTTGAAAAGCGCATTGATGTCATTTATCCGCTCACCCTCATACCAAATCAGCACATCGAAATCTGGGTATTTTAATTTATAGCTCTCTATAATCTTCTTCCAAGCCTCCACGTTGCCATTGTGAAACAACTCATTGGTAACGTTCACAGCAACTTTGGCCGCAGTGGATTGCTTCGTTCTACGCGCTACGGGAGTCTTCGTAAATGCAGGTTCGATGGTTTTCTCGGACACAGAGTCCGAGTATGCGGGAGCGACGGCCACGATTTGTTTCTTTTCAGGAACAATGAGCCTCTTCCACCGGCTATCTGTTCGAAAACCGGGTTTCATCCGAATCTTAGCTCCGTAAAGCAGCTTATAAACACCCTCCACGGCACTTGCAAGTTCGGCTGGTCGGACATCGACAAGCGAACCAACATAGCAAACCATGCACTCATCCTTAGCCAGCGGCAAAGCCGCCTCCCAGGGCGTCGAAACCTCCGGATTCAAGAGATGCACCCCGCCGTTGGAATCGGTATACACGAGAACAACCTGTAAGTTTGTCCAACCACTCACTGCTTCGGAAAGCGCATTGATCGATTCAACCCTCTTCCTAAGATTCTGGGAATCAAAGGCATAGCCGAATTTTTCCGCCAACAGAATATTTACGATGGGTCTAACTTGATAATCCTCTATCACTTCTTCGCCCAATGCGGAATTCAGCACATCGGCCAAGTTATAGCCATCGCTGACATCTCCCGCGAATTCCTGCGCCGCCCGGAAATGACGTAGCGCCAGATTGTATCCCTTTCTACGGGCCATAAGATTGAGTTGGTTATTCCGAGTCGACGCAGTAATCATATTATTTACATCTCACTTAGTTCATCCAAATTCACTTTTCGCTTACCGGAACGAGCCGGAGTGACATCGGCCTTTCCCTTTGGTTTCGCGGCGGTCTGCTTATTCTTGGATTTAATGGCCTCGGCATATTGGGTTGTCGAAGGTTCTACCACCTCTTCGGTGGCAAAGCTCTGAGCGATATCCGAGCGCATCGTGGAACGGCGGCGTTTGAAAGATGCGAATGCGGCATCCTGGAATCCCTTGGATACGCCATTCAAAAACTCGTTCAGCACATTGGCCATGCCGTTCAGCACATAGCGCTTTCTCTTGATACTCGTAACATCGACATCAAGGACAAGGCCAGGCTGAATATGGTAGGGATTGATTGCGTAGTCAAAATCTCCGAAGTCTTTCTCAAGCTGATCGATCCTTCCATCCAAATCAAATCTCACCCTGGGGTTTTTATAGTCAAAGGTCAACTTAACCTTCTTCCTAGTCTCTTGCAGCATCTTCCTAAGTAGAGTTTTTTCATAGAGATAGGTTTGATTCAGGCGCTCAACATCAGTATCCTCCGCCCTCAGTTCCATGATTTCATTCCAAAGCCTAGTTTGCTCCTCGTAAATAGGATCTCCCGACTGCTCCCTAAGCTTTCTTCTCCTGATGCTTCCGGCAACCCTTTTGCTCAGATCCTCGAAATCACTGTTTGCTCCCCAACCCCTCTTTCCTTTTTCGTAGAGATCGCAGGCGACATCGTATACTCTCGTAATCTCCCTGGAGTACTCCGACATCTGGTTATCATACGCAACACGCATATTGCGCAGCTGAGCATTATCGTAGAATTTCAGTTTTATCTGATATCGCTCATCGGGCAATTGAGATAATTCGGTGTCCTCATATTCCCTAACTATCAGCTCTCGCGCGTTCTTCAGGTTCTCAACATATTGATAACCCATTTTAGACGTATCCAGTATGGAGGTCAGGTTATTAACCGCGGTATTAAATCCACGGTTTCGAATATTTTCAATATCGATGATTCGCTTGATATTTTCCCTGATATTCAGAGGGTCGATATCCTCGAGATCGATTTCCGCACGCAAACCCTCTATTTTCTCTACCAGGTTCTTGGCCATGAAGGTATATCGTCTGGAATCTTCGGAATCCTTGTCATCATCCGTAAACTCAGGAACACGCTTGATTCTCTCGAACATGAGTTCGGCATCGGATAGCTCCTCCTTGCCCTCATCAACACGTTGATCCTGGAAGGCCTCGATTTCCCTATCGATCATATCGGTGATGGTTTTCGAAATCTGATCCTTAATCAGGTTTTCGACCGTTGACTGGTATTGAAAAATCGGACTTATCAATTCCGAATCCAGTATGTTGATTGAGAGTTTCACGCTAAACACTGTCTTCGGCTTAAACTCATTGTCCTTGAACGAGCATTTCACAACCGAATATGCATTCTCACCGCGAATGAAGGCGCCAACATCGGCTTTCTGACGAAGCAGCGAGTTTGTCTCATTCTCTAGGTCATTAACTCCGCGTTGGATGTGACCCTGGAGGTGTCCATACATATTGACAATGGATTTCTCCACCTCGCCTGTGTTGAATTTATCAGCTCCACCGACTTGGTCGAGCAGCTCGGCCATCTCCTTCGGCGTATAACGCGCAAGACTCTTCGTCTCCTCCTTGTCCACGAATTGGCGAATCTTTTTCACCATCTCGTCTTCGGTAGTGATAATGTACCTGTTGAACATGTTTTGATAGTTCTGATTGAAGTAATTAAAAACCTTTTCCTTCAATCCACCCATTATGTCCAGTTCTTTCAGGACTTCCTGGGGCAGCCTAGACTTGACAACGTTCAATACCTTGTCAGATTCCTCATTGACTAACTGCTCGTACTCTTGTCTCTGGTCACGCCCGTCTTGTGCGAGCGAATTGCGAGAACCAACAGCGGAAGGCCTTGTTGGATGGAATACGTTTGGGCTTTTAGGTAATTCACCAGCCATTTGTTTCTCCTTAGTCCAAGTCTCTTTATCTACGACTAAATAATAGCCGAAATCACGTTTAGTTAATGGGTATCATACCCTAGTTTTACAAAAAAATCAAAAAAACAATGAAATCCCCCTTTATCGAAGCTTATTCACCTACGAAGAGACAAGAGAACCTCCCTTGCCATCTCCCTCACCTGGGCTGCCTTCGATTCTTCGGATATCTCCCGTAGATTCGAAAGCGCCACTGTTCTGGATTCGAAATCTGAATCGCTTGCTTCAAGAATTCTCACGGAATCATCAAGAATTTCCATTCTCTTCTGAGCGTCGCTCCTAACTTCGCGAGCGGCAAGGAACCAAATTGTATCACCGTTCCTTATCAAATATACGCTTCCATTCGGTAAGTCCAGAGTATTACCCGGTAGAATCCAGTCCGGATCCTCCCCCGTAAACACCTTATAATTCAAATCACGAAAACCATTCAATACTGCAATCTCGTTTGCCGCGAGATGAATATCCACCTCGGTTATTGTCACTCTGTTTTCCACGTTCAAGTAGGCTTCTATCTCTTCTACCGTTTTCGGGGCAACGTTTATGTCAATTTCATCGACACCGGAAGGAGAATCGATGAGAGCCTCATCCGTTGAATCGCTAGGTTCTTGCGAGAGTTCATCAGGGTTTGATTGGATGTTTGCATTCGCTCTGCCATCTGCCTGAATTATCGATCCCCACGGAGCGTTTCCCGTGTAATCCCACAGTACTGCGCCGCCAAAAAGAAGGAGGGCGGATGCAAGCAGTATCCATGGCCAATTGGAACGCGATGTGCTTCGCGTTCCTGCTGCTCTCCGCATCATCGGCGCCGCGGAAGTCCCTTCGAGCTTATCATACCTTTTCGCAGGTTTAGACCGCGCTTCATCGAACCCGCTACTTTTCCCACTTTTCTTCCGCGCCGCTTCCTTTTTAGCCCGCTCAAGATAGGCAAGTTGCTTCTCGGTTAAGGGCCCTCCTCCCCCTCGCCTCAGGCTGCGTATGAGGGCTAATAGCCTGGCAAGGTCTTCTTGCCAAGGAGACTCATCCAAGTCTGCTGCTTCAGTAATCCGTTCAGCAGAGTCTCGTGCGGCTTTTATGTCCGCTACGACAAAGCCCTTCTTGGTTGCAAACCACAGCAAGGCAGGGCTCTCTCCAAGGTAAAGATCGCCCCTAAATGGTAGAAGAGGGCTGGGAATCGAAAGGCGATTCATTAGCCTCCGAACAGCATTGGCAACTTGTCCGAGAGTTTCCCTTAGTCCCTCATTCGCCTGTGCGATTATTAGATTTAGAATGGTATGGCAATTGGAAAGGAAAAACCAAGCCGAGCCGTCATCCTTCCTAGGAAATCGCCGAAGGGCATCTCTAGGTTTATCTGAATTCTGTTTCACCACTGAATTTATCGAGGCATCTCCCACCAAGTCATATTTGGCGAGCGTCTTCAAGTAGCCTTCCAGAGTGCTCAGAGCCTGGTATTGCTCATCAGATAAAATTTCCTTTATGTTCGAGAGCATCAAAGTGATGTACTTGTCGGATAACTGAGATGGAATGGCGCCGTGGTCCTTGAATTCAATCGGAAACCCCCTGAGTATCGAAAACGACTTAGAGAGATTTTCCGAACTGTATTTGATAAGTCCTTGGTCGATGTCAATTGTTAAGCCGTCTTCGATTTCCCAGGCAAAGGCGATATCGGGTAAGTCCGCTCTCTTGATGCATAGCTTCTCCCCACTGCTGCTTACTATCGAATTATGAAAGGTTGTTCTGCGTTTACCAGAAACATCAGCTATTTCAAGAGTCGACTGCAAACCCCTTCTCTCCGGGAATAAGAGCTTCAGCTTGCGCTGTACCGCGGGATAAGTGGTTATCACCTTTAGTTGCCTTCGCCGCGCTCGCAGTCTTTTTACAATGCCGATAAAAACAGCGGCATCGTGAGAGTCTAACTCATCCTCCTTCAGATTATAGGCGATCGATGTAATGAAATCCGGATCGACGCCATCGGACATCAGTTTTGCAACTATTCCAGGATGGGGGGTAAAGGATATGAAATCTCCCTTTTCATACCAGAAGCAGTTTCCATCAGCCAAGTAAATCCCGTGTCCGGAGAAATCCTGTCGCACATATCTAAGTGGATTTCTTAGGAAATTATGCTTTGCCTCCTCATAAAGGTAGACAAAATGACGATCTTCTTTTTCTCTTTTATGCAGGTCGAAAATAATCTTCTCGTCGTAGCGGAGATGTATATTGCCGCTGGTATAAAACCAAACCATATGGCGGCGTTCGCCGTCCTCAACCCTGCGATAATCAATTATATCGTCCGTTGGAAGATCGAAGCTCTCAAAGAAACGGCTTATTGTATTTACGATGCCGGTATCGCCAAGATACCGACCATGAAATCTAGGCGCAAGCAAAATTTCCAGGAGCGGATTGCCAACGTGATCGTCAGTTACCACCGTAGTGGAGAGAACATCTAATATCTCGTCGGAAAGGTTTCTTGTGTTGCCGATGCGCAAAAAGGGTTTGATATCATCTATTTGAGTTCCAAGATAAACTACATAGCACTCGCAGCCAATATGGAATACTCGAGATTCCGGACTGATTAACTCAGGCATGAATACACTTCCTTACTAGAAACTATGTCTGCCAACACAATTATAGTAAACAGCTATAACTGCAAGAAAACAACAATTTTTTCTTATTGACTACACTATGGAACAATAAATTTCCGGCAACTTGATGCGATTCGATCAAAATCTTCATTGTTTTCCCGGTAGCACGAAGGCCTGTAAGGGCCATAAAGGCGGATCCTCAATATCGCCTCGGGCCTCTCTGTCCGCCATTCGTATCAAATAGCCGATTAAATCCCTAAACCAACCCAATAAACCAAGAGCCTTTGCTGTTAGCATTTTCGAATCGGCCGATAGTTTTTCCAGTTCGGGGGAAGTGAGGGATTTACTCAGCGGTTCGAGGAGTTCGGCGCCATCGATAAATCCTTCCATGCCATCGGCCCAAAGATCCCAGAAGCCGTGGAGAGCTGGATTTTTCTCGTTAGCAAGTTCTGCGCTCGAGGCGCTGGATGAGCCGAGGATTTCACTAGTACTCGATGGATCGGCAAAATCTCTATCGAGGAAGAGCGCAACACAGAGGGTCATTCCCTCTAATATGGCACGGCTCCTTGCAAGAGCCATAATAAGGGCGGTTGTCGATGCTTGGACTGGCTGCCAATCGTCAAGTTCCGGGCAATGGGGTTGAAAATCAGATCCATCTCGCAGTTCGGTTTTTCTTGCATGGTGGATTAGCGCAGCTCTAAGAATTCGATAACGCTCGGTAAGCCTTCCGATTAGGATTGCGATTTTTCTATATCGTCCTACGGCCTTTCCGCCAACAAGAGCATGATGAGCCCCTAGGCTTGCGGCATCGCCAACCGCACGATCACATCTTCGGCATGACGCGCAGGGCGTTAAATAGAGACGATTATCCAACGAGAACATTATCATTGAATGCTCCTGATCGCTGTTCGTGAGTACCGTGTTTCTGGGAAAAGTGCATTCGGTTCCTTTGGCATCATCATCCAATCTTCCATTTAGTTGCAGTTTCAAACTTCGGATGGATTCGTCCAGGCTGGAATCATCTCTTGAATAATTGATAGAACCGAGATTTTCGTAAGCCTCCTTTAGGAGTTCGGTTTCCAGAGCGGGGGCGGTTCCCGCTAAGGCGGTAAGAGTTTCCGCGCGGCCCAAATTGCCATCCTGATTATTCGAATCCAGTCTTGTAGTCCTGTGGAACAGGCCGAAAGCCTCCCAATCCCTACCTAGGCCTAGTAGCAAGCGCGCGTGTGCATTCAAAATTCGCATTCTTAGGTTTTTGTTTCCCTCCGATTTTTCGAAGGCCCTAGCATAGGCCTCTCTGGCTGGAGCAGTCAGTTCGCGCTCATACCAGCAGCGCCTGGCTCCCTCAGACTCTCTTACGGATAGAAGGTTGGTTCGGAGATTCGCGATATTGAACCATAGGTATGGCGAATAAGACGAGATAGCAAGTATATCCTGAGAATGATGCTCCATCAAGTATAGGCCGTATTCGAGAATTGATGTATCCCTGAGAGCTATGCCGGAATCGGCCATCAAAGCGATTTTAGAGAACAGTTCATCAGGGCGACTGATAGGAATGTCGACAACTTTGGCGAAGGCCTCCCGGAAACCTCCACGAGCCATAAGACTCTGGGCCGCCCTAAGAGCTTTTGAAAAGGTATTCACGTGGCCTATTATATCAGAATTTTGTAGTCTCCATCGCCGCAATCTCTGTATACTGCTTTCGGCATTATGGTGCGATTTCTTCTTTTGGCAAGTTTGGCTAACCTTATGATTCTCGGATGCACGGAGGGGGGTGGGCAAAGAAACCGAGTGGTAGGGGGTTGTGCGGAGGGGGAGGCGCAGCATCCTTCTGCTTTGGAGAAGAGGCGGAAACCTGCCGAGCCGCGGATGTTCACGAGATTAGATATCGGCAATTCGCTTCATGAAAGTCAGCCAAAGAACTTCGAAGCTTCCGATGACTTTGAGGAACTTATAGAGAGGCTTTCGAACATGAATCCAAACTATCTAATCTTCGTTGATAGCACTCACCCCCTTGATGCCTATTTCGAACCCGAGGACTTGGTTAATCTCGCTCTGTATCCCGAAATATCGAGAAGCCGCGATAGTTTATACTTAGTACGCGCGGCAGCAGAGGCCCTAGCGGAACTTTCGGAGGCTGCAGGTAAAGAAGGGATTACACTGCCTGTTTCTTCGGCGTATCGAACTTACGAACATCAGAAGAATGTGTTCGATGACCATGTAAGGAGATTGGGTGAGAAAGAGGCCTCTCGTCAGGTGGCCAAAGTCGGAACGAGCCAGCATCAACTCGGCACAGCCATTGATTTCGGCGATGTTACGAATTCATTTGCCGATACGCGGGCAAGCAGGTGGATGGGAGAGAATGGCGGGAAATTTGGATGGAGCCTCTCCTATCCCAAGCATCCGCCTAGTGAGTATATGTGGGAAAGCTGGCATTGGCGATGGATTGGAATAGACGCGGTGCGGCTACAAGATGAATTCTTTGGCGGATCGCAGCATAGGATGCTACTGTATTTACATGAGGAACTTCACGCTAATCGTTTGAAGGAACCCTGAATCTGTATAGCTCCTCATTATTCACTGTAACCGCAATATCGCTGCCTTCCGGCAAGAGGTAGGGAAAGGAAAACTCTCCACCCGGGTGGGGCATTGCGAAAAGGCTCTTGGCGCTACCACCGGGTTCACCTGAAAAAACTTCAAGGCGAACAGGAACCGGATAATCGGGAAGCGTGTATTCGAATAGGCCATAGGAATAATCCTCCCGCCATGAATCAGGTCGGCTGTAGTTGAGAGTTATCTTAGTTCTGGTAGTAACCTTTGAACCAGGAAGAGGTGATTGGGAGTCTATCCAAATTCCCGGCTCGGAGGTTTTCTCTGCGTCTTCTACAAAAACGAAGGGCAGTGGAAGTTCCGAGAGAGCCCTTATTGCAGCATCCGAGCTAAGGTTGCTTAGATTCGGAACTTCCAGCAACTTATCCGATTGCCCACGGCTTACTATAAGTATGAGTTCGGTTGGTTCGCTTATCGGAGTATTTGCAGGGGGATTCTGGGAGATTACCGTGTCCGGAGGCGCCTCGTGGTAAACATAGGTAACCGGTTCGCGAATTACCAGAATTGGCCTGAAGGTGGAAAAGAGGGAAACTAGGCGGGTCCGAACTTCGCCAAGCGATTTGCCGACATAGTCTTCCACGTTGTCAATTATCGCTCCCTTACTTACGGTAAGTATCACTCTGCGCCCAGCCTTAACAAATAGGCCGGGTTCAGGGTCTTGTTGGATAATCAGGCCCTTATCTGCTGGATTGCCCGTGTATTTGAGTTGAATCCTTGGATAAAGCTCTCGTTCTTGCAGCATAATGAGCGCTTCAGTTAGCTGCTTGTCGACAACCTGTGGGACAACGGTGCGCTCCGCCCCGCGTACCGTCAGGAAGAAGGATACAATCCCGACAAAAATCATTGCTAGGAAAGCGGCGCCAAAGAGTAAGAGGGTTCTGCGAAAATAATGCCCCTCGTCTGAGCCATAAGACCCAGCCGGCAGTCTGCCAGCCGATGCGCTCATGAAACACTAATCCTCAAGCTCACGGAAAATCTCAGCCAATCTCATTTCATTCACATGGACTCCCCAGTATCGTACCGATCCTAAGCCGGGCGCCGTTCAGAAACGCACGGAAGTTTAGCGATTTCCGTGTTGCAAGCCGCAGTTGCTTTAAAACCAAAATGTCCTTGCCGGTTTGTATCAAAATACCCCGGAACCTGTCTACACCCAGCACCATTCCTGGTGGTTCAGTTCCCACGGCAGAGGGGGGAGATTCCATCACCTCGGCTTCAAGAATGGCGAGGGATTTCCCGTTCATCGAGGTGCGGGCCATGGGCCACGGATTGTAGGCCCTCACCATTCTTTCCAGTTTACCTGCGTGCATACCCCAGTTAATCAATCCGTCGTTTTTTAGGACGGGTCTGCAGTAAGTAGCATTTGATTCGTTCTGAGGAATCGGATTTTGGCGCCCGTTTATGATGTCGTTCACCGCCCCTACTAGCTCGGGTACGGCAGCATGGGATAAGGCGGCGCTTAGTGATGCAGTTGTTTCGTCGCCTCTGAGGGGGAAGTTCTTCTGGATTAGTATATCGCCGGCATCCATCTCAAGCGCAATCTTTTGAACGCTTATTGCGGTTTGACTGCAACCGGCAAGGATTGCAGCGCTTATAGGCGAGGGGCCTCTAAACCGCGGCAGCGCCGATGGATGTAGGTTGATTCCGCCTTCGGCGAAGAGGGCCAAAAACCTTGGACCGAAGAGGCGTCCGTAGGCAAACACTACTAGCAGCCGCGCTCCGAGCGAGGCCACCTGCGATCGTGCTTTGGCATCAAGCCGTTCGGGTTGAAGCACCGGCAAGGCAAGTTTCTCAGCGGCGGTTTTTACTGGTGGAGCGATGCATTTTTTGCCCCTGCCGGAGCGGGCATCCGGTGCGCATAGCGCTCCGACAACTTCGAAGTTATCGACAAGTGCGTTAAGGGAAGGCACAGCTATCTTTGGTGTGCCGGCAAAGAGTATTTTCAGCTCACGCCTGCTTTGCAAGATTGAATTTGCCCAGGATTCTGTTTCTTTTCAGGCTGCTTATATGGTCGATGAAGAGTATTCCGTTTAGATGGTCGAGTTCATGCTGTATAACTGTCGCCAGCAGTCCCGTCGCTTCAAGTTTGAATGGGCGACCGCGGTGATTCCAGGCCTGAGTCTGTATAGTTTTGTAGCGCTTAACATCGGCATATTGCTCCGGTATGCTGAGGCAGCCCTCTTCGTAGGTGGAGAATTCGGTGCTGGTGAAGGTGATTTCGGGATTGATAAATACCAGGGGAGCATCCTTGCCGATTTTGACGGTGAAGATTCTTTCTTTGATTCCGACTTGAGGTCCCGCGAGTCCAATACCCCTGGCCTCAATCATCGTGGCAATCATGGCTTCCGACAGTTTGATTACTTGGTCATTTATACTTTCAATCGGCAAGGCCATCTGGCGCAGCACTTTTAATTGATTCTCGAATTCGATCGTATAAATCTCCATACCAAGAAATCTAACACAGATAGATAAGATAGTTGAAGTGGAAAACTAGAGCCGCATTCTACGGCTCGAACTCCCAGGTTTCCTAAAATTAGCCTGGTATGGGCCGTGGAGATTATCCCGATTCATATAACCCTTGTGGACTTTTGTTCGATGAATGGATATATTCTGCTGCGTAAGGCGCCGTACCCAAGCGGCTTAAGGGGGTGGATTGCAAATCCATGATTCAGCGGTTCGAATCCGCTCGGCGCCTAATTTCCAGCTTAGGGAGAAGCCGAGCGCCGCCAATCTCACTAAGCGCTTTGGATAGCAATTTCGCGCTCAACTCAGGGCCCCCAGCGCCGCCTCTTCAATCGCCAATCCCCTTCGATAGCGTTCCAGAAAGATGTTGAAACCTTCCACGTCGATCGGATCAGGTCCCACCGCCTCGCCGGCGCTCTTCGGCAGAACGGCATCGAGAAAATCTGCCAGGCCTTGCTCCCTATTCGCTCGGCGGGCATATGCGGCCAACAGCGCCATGCCCCATGCGCCGCCCTCTCCTGCCCCGTCTAAGAGCCTAACCGGTGTTTGAGTGGCGGCGGCCATAATCCGGGTTCCTACCTCCTCCGCCTTGAAGAATCCACCATGACCCCTGATTTCTTCGACGACTACTCCCTCATCCCGTGTCAATACATCAAGTCCTATCCTTAAGGCGCAAAGAGAACTGTATAGGTGCGTCCGGATGAAATTCCCAATTGTAAATTCGGATTCCGGACGTCGGACAAATAACGGCCTACCCTGCTGAAAGCCCGTTAGATGCTCACCCGAAACATATCCGTAAGAAAGCAGTCCCCCACAGTCCGGACTGCCCTTCAGAGCCAAGGCAAGTAGCGTGTCGTAGAGTACGGGCGAAGTTATTTCAATGCCAAGGGACCTTATAGCCTGTCCGATAAGCTCAATCCAGGCATCATAATCGGAGGTGCAATTGTTCGAATGAGCCATTCCAACGAGCTTCCCATCCGGAGTAGTTATCAGGTCTATCTCCTCGTGAACCTTCGCGGGTTCCCTTTCCAAAACCAGCATTGCGAATACGGATGTTCCGGCAGACACATTCCCGCTGCGAATGCGAATGCTATTCGTAGCGATCATTCCGGTGCCGGCATCACCCTCGGGCGGGCAGAGAGATATCGGATGCCGGAGAGCCTTGGTAGGATCCAGAAGACTCGCGCCTTTCTCCGTAACAACGCCTGCTTCATTTCCAACGCCAATTATTTCCGGGAGTATCTCATTGAGTTTCCAGAGGAATCCTCTCGCTTCGATGTGCTTGTTAAATTTTTCTATCCTAGCCCGGTCGAAGTCCTGCGTTCTTATGTCAATCGGAAACATCCCGGACGCATCGCATATTCCAATTACCCTTCGCGAGCTGAGTTTCCAGTGAACATAGCCCGCCAGGGTGGTTATGTATGCTATATCACCCACATGCGATTCTTCGTTAAGTATGGCCTGATAGAGGTGCGCGATACTCCAGCGCTGGGGAATCGGGTATCGAAGGAGCTCTGTTAATTCACGACTCGCCTCTTCCGTAATGTTGTTTCGCCAGGTTCTAAAGGGAGTCAGCAGATTGCCTTCGGAATCAAATGCCAGATAACCGTGCATCATTGCACTGAATCCGGCCGCGGCAATGGAATTGAGTTCGACACCGTATCGACTCAGCACATTGCTCTTGAGATTTGCAAGGCAGTTCGCTATTCCCTTCCATACCTCGTCAAGTTTGTAGGTCCATATGCCTTCTACCTGGAAATTCTCCCAATCATATCCTCCAGTCGCCAATAATTCGCTTTCTTTCCCGATAAGCACGGCCTTTATCCGTGTGGAACCAAGTTCCATGCCGAGTATGGCCTCTCCGTTTTCTATAGTTCTTCTATCTCTCATACTCCATTCCTCAAATCAAGATTGGCTGCGCTGCATTTATGGCTCAGAATCCATGTATGAAATTCATAATTCAAATACTCGAGCTCTGCAAGAAGTGCTTCGATGAGGCGTTGAAGAGCTCAAACCTTTGAACAGGAGACTTAAGAAGAAAGTAGGAGATAGTTCCACTCCACATCCCTGGGGAAGGGATGCCTGATGGAGCAGCCGCTGCCATAGCCGATGCTTGACACCGCCTATTCGCGATTCTAGAATTGCGCCACTTAAGGAGGCAGTGAAAAACTACGGCATGGTTAAGTTGCATAACTTGGGTTATCCCTATATCGGCGAGAATCGAGAATGGAAAAGAACTATAGAAAGCTATTGGAAGAAGGAAATCTCGGCTGAAAAGCTACTAAATAGGCTGGCGCTAATAAAGCATGGGAACTGGGAGAAACAACGGCTTGCCGGTCTAAATCTCATCCCAGTGGGAGATTTTCATTTATATGATCACATTCTCTCGGCCGCTCTGACATTCGGCGCCATACCCAAAAGAATCCGGGAATTCGACTTGGATAGACTATCTCTAGACACTTACTTCCTAATGGCGAAGGGCAGGGCCAATAACGGCAAATCCACAACCGCCTGCGAGATGACAAAGTGGTTCGACACTAACTATCACTACATAGTTCCGGAACTGGATTACATTGATGAATTCGAACTCAATCCCCAATATCTGCTAGACGAGATAAAAGAGGCTCAGGCCAAAGCGCTTGAGGTAAAACCTGTTATAATTGGTCCCATAAGCTTCCTATGGCTAGCCAAGCATCAGGATGCCAACTTCAACAAACTAGCTCTGCTGCCCAGCTTGCAAAAATGCTACCAGGACCTATTGACGGCCGTATCCGAACTAGGAGTTTCCTGCATTCAACTTGATGAGCCGCTCCTATCTCTGGATTTGGAGCCGAAGTGGCAGAAGGCCTTCGTGAGCTGCTACTCGCAATTCTCGGAGCAGTGTTCCATTTTAATTGCTACCTACTTCGGAGATGTTTCCGACAATCTTCACCTAATTAGGGATTTGCCTCTGGGATTGCATCTCGACTTATCTCACAACCCCGGGCTGCTGGCTAAGGCAGATGGCATCCTAGCAAGGAATCAGGTGCTTTCAGCGGGCATTGTGGACGGCAGGGGAATTTGGCGCTGCGATCTAAACAAGGCCCTAGCGATATTGGAGCCCGTGTGCCATGCGAGGGAGGATGAATTGTGGCTCGCTCCCAGTTGCTCTTTGATACATTGTCCCATAAACCTGGAATTGGAGACATCGATTGATCCGGAGCTTAAAAGCTGGATGGCCTTTGCCGATCAGAAACTACTTGAATTAGCGCTACTGAGGAAGGCTCTTGCCAGCCCCGGCTCGGTAAAACAGGAGCTGGAAGCTAATAAGCAGCTTATGGAACATCAAAAGAATTCCAACTGGCGACAAGCTAGAGAGGTAATGGGAAGAGTAAGGCTAGTGGAATCTTCCAGCTTCAATAGGAGGAGTACATTTGAAAAACGCAAAGCGATTCAGCAAGATGTGCTCCAACTGCCGCTCTATCCAACTACAACTATAGGCTCCTTTCCTCAAACTAAAGAGATTAGAAATGCCAGAAAGCAGTTGAAGAACAATAAGCTCAGTCAAGAAGGGTATGAAACCATAATGAAAAAGGAAATCTCATCAACCCTGGCTAAGCAGGAAGAAATTGGTTTGGACCTCTTGGTGCATGGAGAGCCTGAGCGGAACGATATGGTTGAGTATTTTGCCGATAAGCTGCAGGGATTCGCTTTCACCGATAATGGCTGGGTTGTCAGCTACGGGTCTCGCTGTGTCAAACCACCGGTAATATACGGAGACATCAGTAGGAGCAAACCTATAACACTAGACTGGATACAGTACTCCGCAAGCCAAACTGAAAAAGCCGTTAAGGGCATGCTCACGGGGCCGGTTACTATGCTCAAATGGTCCTTTGCCAGAGACGATATCCCCCAGTCCACTATCGCTTTCCAACTGGCTTTGGCTCTGCAAGAGGAGGTTTTGGACTTAGAAAAGGCAGGCATAAAGGCAATTCAAATCGATGAGCCAGCCCTGAGAGAGGCCCTGCCCTTGAAAAAGAGTATGCAGAAGCCGTATCTGGACTGGGCTACCAAGGCCTTCAGAGTTTGTTCGTCCTTAGTAAGGGATGAGACTCAGATTCATACGCATATGTGCTACTGCGAATTCAACGAGATACTGCCCGCAATTGCTTCCATGGATGCGGATGTAATCTCCATTGAAGCTTCAAGATCCAATTTCGAAATTCTAAACGGCCTTTCAAGCAGCCTCTACCCTAACGATATTGGACCTGGAATCTATGATATTCACTCCCCCAATGTACCCAGCGTGAAGCAGATTATCGAGTCGCTTCGAAAAACGCTGCAATTCATTCCCAAGGAGAGACTATGGGTTAATCCTGACTGCGGATTAAAGACTAGAAACTGGGATGAGACATTGGTTTCGTTGCAAAACATGGTAGAGGCCGCCAGGCTGCTAAGAGAACTGGAACCTGCCAAGGCAGGCAAAGAACTGCGTAATGCGGCAACCTAGCTACAGCCTGGAAGTTTTCCCAACAAATACACCAGCTGCCAGCAAAAAATTTTGGCATTCTATCAGGGTTTTCAGGCAGCTGCAGCCTGCATTTTACTCGGTTACCGCCAATCCTGCTAATCAGCTAGGTGGAAGAGTAAAAACAATCGCCAATCGAATAAGAGAAGACACGGGTATAGAGGTAGCAGCCCATATGGTGCTTAGCGACCATAGTCCCGAAACCCTGAGCCGGATATCACGGGTTTATTGGGATGCCGGAATCAAGCATATTGTAGCGCTTAGGGGAGACGAACCATCGATTTACGCCGGTAAAGAAAGATATGCCAAGGAGCTGGTTGACATTCTGCTCCGTGTGGCGCCTTTCAATATATCGGTGGCCGGCTACCCGGAAAAACATCCGCAGGCTATTAACTTGGATATCGATATCGATAACCTAAAAAGTAAGGTTGACGCTGGAGCCAGGAGGGTTATCACTCAATTTTTCTTCGATCCCGATGTGTTTCTGAGTTTTAGGGATATGGCATGCAAACGGGGTATAGTTACTCCGATAGTTCCGGGCCTGCTGCCCATAGTCAATTTCGGCAAACTGGTAAAATTCGCTAAGAAATGTGGAACCAGTGTACCGAACTTCCTGCTAGAAATGTTTAGCAAGGGCGATGAACTAGATCATAAATTGCTGGCCATGAATGTTCTTAGCCATCAGATAACAAAACTGATGCTGCACGGAGTAAGGCATATACATTTCTATACACTGAACGACACATTGTTGACATCTCAAGTATGTCGCTGGCTGGAGATAGCCTTTTGATAAGTTAGGAAGGTTCACGAGATAGCTCCCCAACTCTCAAAGCTGTATTCACGGAGTCTTGGCAACTTCCCGCACCAATTCCGGAATTGATGTTGACAAGGCATGAAACTGATTGGAGTTTAAGCAGCCTGCTTGCGCGTAAAAAATCTAGCCGATCGATTCATTGCCAGGAACCTACCGTTCCATAGATATATTCTCCGTTTACCCCTGCGACAATTCTAAATCCATCGGAACTCATCGCAATAGAAATCCAATTCTTATCTCCCGCGATTATAGAACCGGGAGTGCTCTGGTCCGTCCAAGTAGCTCCCGAGTCCACAGAAGTATAGAGATGGCCTCTCCACGCCCCCGCGGCAAGCTTTAACCCATCGGAAGACATGGCGATGGAACGCCAGTTCTTATCTCCCCCGATTGTAGAGCCCAAAGTGCTCTGGTCCGTCCAAGTAGCTCCCGAGTCCGCGGAGGTATAGAGATGTCCTCCGTTCACCCCCGCGGCAAGCTTTAACCCATCGGAAGACATGGCGATGGAACGCCAGTTCTTATCCCCTTCGATTGTAGAGCCCAAAGTGCTCTGGTCCGTCCAAGTAGCTCCCGAGTCCGCGGAGGTATAGAGATGTCCTCCGTTCACCCCCGCGGCAAGCTTTAACCCATCAGAAGACATGGCGATGGAACGCCAGTTCTTATCCCCTTCGATTGTAGAGCCTAAAGTGCTCTGGTCCGTCCAAGTAGCTCCCGAGTCCGCAGAGGTATAGAGATGGCCTTCGGAAACCGCGGCGGCAAGCCTTAACCCATCGGAAGACATGGCAACGGAAATCCAGTTCTTATCTCCTTCGATTACAGAGCCTAAGGCGCTGCGGTCCGCCCAGGTAGCCCCCAAATCAGTGGGGGTATAAACCTGAGAGATATAGAGATGACCGTCATACTCTGTGGCAGCAAGTTTGGTTCCATCGGAAGATATGGCAATGGAATTCCAGTTCTTATTTCCCGCAATTATGGAACCGCGAATACTGCGATCCACCCAGGTAGCTCCCGAATCGACAGAGGTATAGAGATGGCCGCCATACTCTGCCGCGGCCAATTTGGATCCATCGGGAGATATGTCAATTACCTGCCATTTCTTATATCCCGTAATTGTAGGGTTGGTGGCGCTGCGGTCCGTCCAGGTGATTCCCGAATCGGCAGAGGTATAGATATGGCCATTAGTCGCCGCCGCGGCGAGTTTGGCTCCATCGGAAGACATGGCAATAGAACGCCATTTTTTATCTCCCACAATTAAGGAACCCTCGCTACTGGAGTTCATCCATGCCACTCCCGAGTTAGTCGAAATATACACATGCCCATCAATCTCTATGGTGGCGAGTTTGGTTCCATCGGAAGACATGGCAATGGAATACAGTAACCTGACTTCGTGAGTAACTGAAGAAGTAGATCCACTCCCCGCGCTTTGCTTAATATTGCGGACTGCCCAGGTAGCCCCCGAATCAATGGAGGTATAGAGATAACCGCTGCTTTCTATCGCGGCAAGTCCGAGCCCATCATCAGACATCGCAATGGCTCTCCAGTTTTTATTTCCTCCAATTGAAGCGTTGGCGGCGCTCTGGTCCGTCCAGTTAGTTCCCGAATCAATGGAGGTATAAAGACGGCCTCTGCTTTCCACCGCGGCAAGCTTGGTTCCATCGGAAGACATGGTGATGGAATACCAGTTCTTATCCCCCCCAATTACAGAGCCTAAGGCGCTGCGATCCCTCCAGGTAGCCCCCGAATCAATGGAGGTATAGAGATGGCCGTTAAGCTCTATTGCGGCAAGCTTGGTTCCACTGGAAGACATGGTGATGGAATACCAGTTCTTATCCCCCTCAATTACAGAGCCTAAGGCGCTGCGATCCGTCCAGGTGGCTCCCGAATCAATGGAGGTATAGAGATGGCCTTCATTTGCCACTGCGGCAAGCTTGGTTCCATCGGAAGATATGGCAACGGAATACCAGTTCTTATCCCCCTCAATTACAGAGCCTAAGGCGCTGCGGTCCGTCCAAGTTGCCCCCGAATCAATGGAGGTATAGAGATGGCCGCTACTTTCTACCGCGGCAAGCTTGGTTCCATCGGAAGCCATGGCAATAGACCTCCAATTCCTGTTTCCGCTAATAATCGTAGCAGTGCTTAGTTGCTTCCATGTGGAATCCTGCGTCACAGCGGATTTGAGGCAGCCGCTTAGAATAGATGCCGCCAGCGCCAAAATCAAAATGGGATAGTAATTCTTTTTCATAGTCTTTTATTATACACCATAAAACTGGTCCTGTCATTATGGAGAAATGAGGCGCTAACAGTATCCATTCGCGGGAGGCTTTACCCTTGAAGACCACTAAGATTAAGACCACGATTTTGAACAGCAATCCATGAATAGCCGAATCGCACGCTTAAGGAAGTATCGATTAGGAAGACTGCGCTATTCGCCCTCTTAGGAAGCTGCCTTTGGCTCTTACTCCAGCCACTTTGGTGGGAATCCGAAATTTGACTTGATATTGACAATTACTCTCGCAGTTTAAGCAGATTGACGATAAACTTTGAATTTATGAGCTACAATGTCGCTATCTTCTGGGATGTGGAAAACGTAAAACCCTCTAGCTCTGCAAATCTCTTCATCCAAGGTTTATGGGACTACGCCGAGGGACTAGGGCGCATAGTAAGCGCATATGCCTACGCTGATTGGAGCATGCTTGGCTATAAGCAGCTGGGCCCCTCGCTCGCATCTCTCCATTTCAACATGATACACGTTCCATTCAGGGGCCGCCGTAGGGACAAGAATAGTGCAGATATGCACCTAACCAACGACTGCCTCGATCTTCTACGCTTTCAAAGCCACATCGATGTCTTTCTGCTGCTCACCGGCGACAGCGATTTCAGACCGCTTGTAATGAATCTCAAAAAGGCCGGCAAAATAACCCACATAGTATGTGACATAAAAAATGCTAGCAACGATCTTCTGAGATTGGCCGACAGCTTCACTGATTACAGAGATATGTTTCCCTCTGAGGAAGAAGACTCCTTCGACGATCCGGGCGATGAAAGTGCGGGGAAACGAGCTATTACAACAGCTTACTCAAAGGAATACTGGTTTGAGCGCCTGGCTGAAACTGCCTCCATTCTTCGCAAGGAAAAAAAAGGCAGCGACCCGGGAAATGTAAAAATCTCAATGAAAAAACTAAATCAAGGATTTGATGAGAAATCCCTGGGCTACAAACGCTGGGGCGATTTCATAGCCAGCGCATCTAGGGCGGGCTATGTGAACATGGAGTACGATGACAAGCAATCGGCAATCATCCCAGGAAGACAATTCAGCCAGGAGACGGGGTCGCTCCAGATTGCCTTGAAGACACTTGTGGATACGCTCACTGAAATGGATGGGCGAGCAGGTCAGCCGGAATTCCATCGATACGCGCTTGTCAGCTCCAAACTCAGAGACAGGGGTATCAATACAAAGGTGCTGGGATTTAGCCAGTTCAAGAAGTTCATTTCATCCGCTGAGGCACGCGGACTAGTAGAAACACAGGTAGAGAAACTGGCAAGCTTTGTGAAAAGGCTGTGATACTCTTGGTATCGATCGAGTGGGTTTCCGCGGGTCAATCCCGCCTATCATGAATGGAAATGGTTAGTTCAGCCTCCCCGCGGCTGATTCCTAAGGTAGAGGCGATTTGCTCTATGCTTTCGCCCTTGCGAAAAAGAACTAAAACCTTCTCCTGAGTAGAAAGTGATTGGAGTCCTTCACGTTCGCTTTTGATAGCTCCGAATACTCTCGATTCTTGATTGTCTAATTGCTCTAAATCGTTTACGCCTTCATTAGCGATATGCTCATTTTCTGTATTCTCCAACACAAGCCTAAGCGGTTTGGACTTACCAAGCTCAGTATAAACACGGCTAGAGTGCTCCTTGCTTTCCCCTTCCTTTTTGAGAACCTTTACTAGTTTACTGCCTCGGTCAATTAGACTAGTCATAGTTCGAATTCTGTCCTCGATTAGCAGGATGTTTCGTTCTGTCGCGCCATTGATATCGGTGAGCATATCGTCAATTTCTCTCTTCAGCTTTTTGAAAGCCCCGCGTTCGAGCTTTCTGCGCCAAAAGTAAGCGAAGGCGGCGCTGCTTATCAAAGCCGCAATAATGGAAACTGATAAATATAAGAAAAACATCTAGCTAGATAGGTTGATATGCCTACCTATTTCCGGGTCTGTTACCACTTCCCTGCCATTCCCCGATCTCTTATTCCGTCTTCGCTTCTTGTGTTTCTGCTTATTATTCGGATTGTTATCTCTGACAGCTTGGACTTCATCTTCAACCGGCATCTGCGTAACCATGCGATCCTCTTCCAATTCCCGTAGAACTTGAGTTCGCGCGGCTTGGGACTGCTGGAGCGCCGATTGCTCCTTCATTAGGGCCTGCTCCTTGCTCACCTCATCCATTTTCGCAAATAGAGTTTGCAAGTCGATTGGCTTAATGCTCATTGCTCCTATCTCCGAGTGAGATCTTCCTCAATCTCACGGAAAGTGACGGTGCGGATATAACCGCCTTCCAAGATAAAGGTTACAGATTTCTCATACGATTCCTTCACAACATACTCCACATCGTGAATTTTGAGAACAACACCGCTTAACACCCTTCTTGCCGCCGAAATACTGCCAGTAGTCTGCAATGATAACTGGTATTCTCTCTTCTTATGTATTTCTTCATCGACACTTTCCAACTCTGCATAAAGACTATCACACTGCAAACTCAATTGCTGCAGCTGTTTAGCCTTATCCTCCGGTAGGTTTGCACCCTGTATCTCAGCTTGGCGCTTAAGTCCCTTTAAATTCAGTTCCGCCGAATCGTATAGCGTTTCAATCTCTCTTCTCCTCTTAAGAAGTTCCTCTAGTTCTCCACTAACTCTCGGATCGAATCCAACTTCAATTCTTGTTTCGGATCCGCCTGCAGCGCCGAGAATTACCGCATTTACCTCTTCTAATGCCCTTATATTTCCACCGACTATTTTCGCGCGGCGTCCCTTACATAGCACCTTTTTCTGGGAAACAACGTCCGAATTAACAATTCCAGAACTCACAATTACGAATTCGCCAGCCTCGACTCGAGCATTTTGGATAAAAGACGACCATACGGATTTTCCGGCCACAATATGTCCGAACGCATCGCTTTCTCCTCCGTTAACACCCCTTGAGACGACAATATCCCCTCCGGCACTCAGATTCGCCCTTCCGACATATCCTGCAACCTCTATTCTGCCCTGTGCGGCTACAGAGTATCCGTCCTCGACATTACCCTTGATTTCCACCGAGCCTAGAACGTTTACATTGCCTGTAGACGCATCAACACTGCCGGGAATCAGTAATACAGTGTCGACTATGATTTTACCATTCTTCAGCATTACATGGCCGTTCTCCGTGGCGACAGCCTTCATGCCATCTTCAGTAAGGGCAACATTCGTGCCAATATCGATATCTATATCGCGGCCATCCCTAGCCGGAATATATTGGCCATACACTGTTCTCCCATCTACACCCGATTCAGGCCTCGTCTTACTAGCCAGAGGCTGGCCTTTAATCACATTGCTAATTTTGTTCAGTTCCTTGAAATCGATGCTGCCATCCTTACGTTCTCGTATGTGAATCTTATCGGGTTCGGTTTCAAAATTGTAATGTATCTTAGCATCCAAGCCATGAATTGGAGCGGTTCCCTCGGCAACAAGATATGGGGCGCCAAATACGGGCAAATTCTCGAACTCCTGGAGATTGTCCTCTAGAAAGCCGCTGTCAATTCCGCTGCTCATCATAAATCCCCTGATATCATCAGCGGTGAGATCCGCGCCGCCCAGGCCTGGCTCAGTAGCCTTTACATAGGCCTTCATTTGGTCATCAGATACCACTAGCGACATCAGTGCATCATTCGCCGGATTGTAATTGAACTCTCCAACCTTAACCCACATCATGTCCGCTTGTTGAACCGCAGCATTTATATTGCCCATATCCGGCTCATTGACGCCCCTGCTCCTAAGTTTTTCTACAATTTCCTTCGCCGCTACAAATGTGCCCCTGCCAATCGGCGGAAACACCTTCACCCAGACGCCATCCGAGGCTAGTCGAATTGAAAAATGGCCATCCGCATCGGCAGGAAGCGCCACATCCTTCTTTTCATAAGATGCTAAATCGGCTTCATCCTCAAGACTCATTGCCTCTTTCTTGACACTCTTGTTAATGGACTTGTAAGCGATAATTCTAAATGGCTTCCCTTTAAGACCCAAAAAGCCAAACGAGCCCCTATCGAGTATCTCATACTCAATCACCCTGATCGGCAGACCCAATTCCAGAGATGCTTGCTTGAGCGCATCATCTAGATTTTTGCCGAAAACTTGAACGCTCTTCATTTCTCTAGTCTTTTCGATTTCCAACTTCATCCTCGCACGAAAATCATCCAGACTGATCATAACTAGAAAATGCCCTTCTTCACGTTCATCAACTTTGCCCTAAGTCTACTAATGGCCTTAGTGTGCAGCTGCGAAATACGAGATTCCGTGACATCCAGAACCTTCCCTATTTCTTTGAGAGTCAAATCTTCGTAATAATAGAGAACAAGAACCTTCTTCTCCTTGTCCGGCAGCTCGTTTATGGCATCGACAATCACTCGACGCATTTCATCTTTCTCCGCAATGGCATCGGGCCTTAGAGAATTTGGCGATTCTATGCTTTCCAGGGCGGAAGCATTGATATTGATCTCGCTATTATACCAAATATCGTTCAGCGAGAGCATTGAGGTGCCGCTGATTTTAAGCATCATCTGATTGTATTGCTCGATGCTCATCCCCAGTTCACCCGCCACCTCTCCATCGGTAGCGGCCCGGCCGAGCTTGGATTCCAGGATCTGGATAGTTTCCTCGATTTCACGGGTTCTTTGTCTAACCGATCTGGGAACCCAATCTATGGAACGCAGCTCGTCGAATATGGCGCCTCGAATCCTGGTTACCGCATATGTCTTGAACTTGACATGCTTATCCGGATCGAACTTCTCTATTGCATCAAAGAGACCGAAAATCCCAAAACCGACAAGATCGTCAAAGTCGACACTCTGAGGCATGCCTACCGACACCTTGCCAGCCACGTACTTCACCAGCGGCGCATACTGTTTAACTATAGCATCCCTAATCGATTGATCTTTAACATCGCGATACTGCTGCCAAAGTTCTTTTTCGGGGTATCCAGCAATAACAATGTTGTCGTCGGCCATAGATCCTAACCCCTCTCATCTCTCGTAATGACTGTATGTATGGCTTGAGCCAACTCCTCAGGATCTCGCTCACTACCCAATACTGATGACTCATCGTCCCCAGATTCGGAACGGACCCCATTCAAATCGGGAAAGGAATCGGAAAACCGGCTATGTTCGTTCACAGAAGCAACATCATCGCTCTCCTGCACGGCAGTCTGCTTAGCGCCTTCGTTGGCAGAGCTGCCAACTATCTTTGAGTTTTCCGATTCCTCTGGTGGAAGAGTGATATCCACCAAGGAGCCTTGCGATCCACCATCGCCATTATACTCGGTATCTTTGGAGCCTGCCGAATCAAAAAATTCCGGGAACAGTTTCACCACCAGTAAGTTTATCCCGATGGCAAGCACTGTGAACACCACGGCTCCTATAGATGCCCTAATTACTAGAGTTCCCAGGCGTATTCCTCTTAGCCCGCCAATCAAGAGCGAAACCGCCATGGCCAAGATAGCTGATACGGCAACAAATCTCCAACGTATGATAGTTCTCACAAGCTGGTCATCCCTACCGGAAGAGTGTTCGGGTTAGGCATTAGCGCGTCCGAATAGTCGTTTGATAAAACGGGAAAGATCGCCTCCTTCCTTGAAATCCACGTTTTCAAGCCTTCCGACAATGTGCTGAATACATTGAGACGCTCTACCGTATTGGTCAACCACAAAAAAAGGCTGTTGTTTGCGCACGGCCGCTTGCACCGTCGGATCCTCGTAGACAAAGCCAAGATAATCGAGCTTCACATTCAAAAACTGCCCGGCTATGTCAACCACCCTATGCGCCACTCTCTTGGCCTCCGTAACGCTTGAAACCCGATTCACCACTAGCTTTATTCCCATATCCAAATCATCTATTTCCACAGATATTGTTTTGATTATGCCATAGGCATCCGTGATGGCGGTAGGTTCGGGTGTGGTTATTATCACTGCATCGTCGGCTGCTCCTACAAAGGCAAGTACATTGGATCCGACACCTGCGCTAGTGTCAATTATTATAATATCCGCATCCGAAAAAGTAGTAAATTCATTTACGAAGTGCTGGCGCTCCTCTTCGGAAAGATTTGCGATTCGACTAAAACCCGAGGCGCCCGCGACAATCTGTATCCCATAGGGTGTATCCACTATTATGTCCTTCATCTCCTTTTGCTTGCGAACGACATGATAAAGATTGTGCTTAGGTATCACTCCCATCACTACATTTACATTCGCAAGCCCCAAATCCGCATCCAGAACCAGTACTTTCTTACCCAATCTGGAATAAGCTATTGCAATATTTATGGATAAATTTGTTTTGCCCACGCCACCCTTTCCGCTCGTAACAGCAATGATACGAGTTTTCTTGTTTTTTGGCGCCCTGCTGCTTTGAACCTCCATAATCTCTCTAAGCTTCTCTGCTTGATCGGCCATCGCTATCTCCAGAGAGAGGTTAAATCGGGAGTGGGATATCGATTAGCAAAAACGGATTTTTCAAATGCGATATCCTTGAGTTTCGATAGCAGGCGTATGGGCGAGGCGATAGCTATATCCACGGGTACGCTTTGCCCGTCTGTGAGATAACTAATTGGCGCAGTAGTGGAAATTAGCGCAGAGAGAAGATTTCCAATATGATTAGTTTCATCCAATTTGGTGATAATAATCGATTGATAGTTGAATAATCGGAACTGCTCCATGATTACCCTCAAATCAGACGTCTTGGTTGTGGCGCTTAGCACCAGATGAATTTCCATACCCTCTCCGCAAACGGATAGCAGCTTTTTCATCTCGCTAAATTCCTCTTTGTCCCTAGGACTCTTGCCAACAGTGTCTATCAATACCAAATTGGAATCGGAGGCTAGAGCAATCTGCCTGCGCAATTCATCGGGGTTATCAGCAGCCTGTACCGGTATTCCCATTATCTTCCCATAGGTTTCAACCTGAGCGCGAGCGCCAATTCGGAAATTATCAACCGTAATAATCCGCACATTCGCGCCATCCCCTAGTCCATGAACAGCCGCGAGTTTTGCAATTGTGGTTGTTTTTCCAACGCCGGTTGGACCAACCAATGCAACAATGCGTGGTTTGGCATTTGCATCGTTTTGAGAACAATGGACGTTCCCAGCGATATATGAGGCGGCAAGCTGGTGAACACGGTCTCGGTTGTCAAGTTCCGCGACATTGCAGGTTTTCTTTATACTCTCCAGCAATTTAGAGATATAGTTCTCTTCAAAATCATTTCTACCGAGTATGTCCGATAGCTCGGAGAGAGTGGGGAAAGACTGCGGCGGGGGTGTAGACGCGCTGAGCGCTAGATACTCCTTTAGATGTCTCAATTCCTGCAAAACCTCGCCTATCCCCTCATCTTCAGCCGATATTGTCTCCTTGTCTTTCGGGGTAGACTCATCGCTTTTAGGGGAATCCTTCCCTGTTGCCGCCAGGATTGCGGCTCGAGTCTCATCATCCCTATTTCTTTGTATCTCGCGGGCCTCCTCGCCGGTTCTCAAATATCCCCTGTACTCATATTGAACCTTCCCAAACAGGCCCATTATTCCGCTTGCGGGGACCGTTCTTTGAATCTGGATTTTGGCTCTATCACCATACTTCTTATGTATTCTCTCAATTACCTCCATGTGGCTATTCCCCCGCTCGCTGAAGTAATGCGGCATCAGCCCTCTCCTAGCCGAATCTCACCGAGAGAGTTTATTTTGATACCCTCGGCAATCTCCGGAACCGAAAGCACCACTAAATCCGGTATTTCCCGCGCTATAGAAGAACGAACTAGCGGCCGTGCAGATTCGCTGCATAGTATTATTGGCCAGGAGTTCTTCTCCCTGGCTGCTTTCACGGTGTTGATAACAGCATTAATCCATTTTTTGTGAAAATCGGGACTAAGCGCGGCAATATCTCCCCCTATTGTCTCCGTTCTCGAATCAATTATTTCTTTCTCTATCCTTGGGTTGATAGTAAGGACGCTAATTGCTTTCTCATTATCGGCGTACTGAAGGCAAATTTGCCGGCCCAGGGCCTGCCTAGACTTCTCGATCAGGAAGCCGGTGTCTTTTGAAACAGAGGAAAAATCACCAAGTGTTTCCAGTATCGCAACTAGATTTCGTATGCTTACCTGCTCTTTAAGCAAACCTTGAAGAACTTTTTGAATCTCACCGAGCGAAAACGTCTTTGTAACCTCATCAACCACCGCGAAGTAGTCGTTTTTAAGCGTATCCAGCATGGACTGAATCTCCTGGCGGCCGAGTATATCTCCTGCATGACGCTTCAAAATCTCAGTTAGATGGGTAGCAATGATCGAGGGTCCATCCACAACTGTGTAACCGGCGCGTTCGGCTTTATCACGCTCGCTCTCGCTTATCCAAATTGCGGGGAGTCCGAAGGCCGGATCGACAGTGGATTCACCCTCAAGCGAATCTCTATCGCCGCCGGGGTTTATGGCCATGTAATGACCCATCCGGATGAGTCCGCCGCCCACTTCCGTACCTCGCAATTTGAAGGCGTACTCAGAGGGTTCCAGGCGCATATTATCCATAATCCGAATGCGGGGCACAACAAGACCCAAATCAAGCGCGGCCTCCTTTCTAATCCGTGTAACACGTTCAAGGAGCTCCGCGCCCTGATCCTTATCCACCAGGGGTATGAGTCCAAATCCAAGCTCAAGGGATACCGGATCGAGGGGAACGATTGGGGAAATCTCATGAGCCTCGGCGCCACTTGGGCGTTTCTCGGATTCAGTTGCTCCCGGCTCTTTCCTGTCTTGGCGGCTTAGTCTATATGCCAGAAGACCCGTGATTCCAGCCAAGGGAAACATGAGATACCAAGGAAAACCCGGGAGTATTCCCATAAGCGCTATGAAAGCGCTCCCAACATAGTATATTCTCGACTGCCTAGAGAATTGGTAACGTACATCCGCACCGAAGCTGCCATCGCTAATAGACCTAGTAACTATCAATCCGGTGGCCACGGAAACCAGGAGCATCGGCACCTGCGATACCAGCCCGTCTCCAATAGTTAGGGAAACATAAGTAATCAAAGCCTGCTGCAGAGGTTCCCCGTGAATCGAGGTGCCCACAATCAATCCGCCAACAATATTTACCAGGGTAATGACAATACTTACCTTTACGGTTCCGCTAATGAATTTAGTGGCGCCGTCCATAGAACCATAGAAATTGACAGAGTCGTCAAGATGCTTTTTCTTGCCACGCGCCTCGTCTTCGGTGATTGCTCCCGAACTGTATTCCGAGTCGATGGCCATCTGCTTGGCCGGTAAGCCATCGAGCGCAAATCGAGCCGCCACCTCCGATACCCTGGTAGCGCCTTTAGTAATCACAACGAACTGCACCACTACCAAAATGATGAATATGATTAGTCCTATTACCAGGCCCTGGGTCCCTTCTGACCCAACTACAAAGGTTGCGAAGGCCCTGACAATTCTGCCATCAAAACCTGCCCCCTTTCCAAGAATCAGACGGGTGGAAGAAACATTCAACGCTAATCCAAATACCGTTGAGATTAGCAGGATAGTTGGAAAGAGCGAAAATTCGAGGGGATCCTTGTTATACAGAACCAGAAGAATAATGAGCAGCGATATCATCAGATTCATCGTCATCAGCAAATCGAGAAGAATCGTAGGAAGAGGGATAATGAGCATCATCACAACGAGCACAACACCCAATGCCAGCACAATATCCCCTGCTTGGCGTCCAAATACCCCTCGAAAAGTGCCTAAGGTAGTGTCAGCCACTGGCTCTAGCTCCCATGACGGTTTTGCCGCCAAGGCGATACACCTCAGCCAGTATAACGGAGACAATCTCCCAATACTCCTCGGGAATTTCGCTTCCAATTTCTACATTGCCGTATAGCGCCTTGGCTAGTGGCCGATTCTCTACCAGGGGAATATCATTATCCTCGGCAATTTCCCTTATTCGCATCGCAAGATTATCCTGTCCCTTGGCAATGACGGTTGGAGCATGCATGGTTTGACTATCCCACTTGAGAGCTACCGCAAAATGCGTCGGGTTTGTAATTACCACATCGGCCTCAGGCACTTGTCGCGCCATGGACAATGAAAGCACTTGCTGCATTCGCTGCCGCAAGCGACTCTTGATCAATGGATCGCCTTCTGTTTCCTTGAACTCTTCTTTTATCTCGTGTTTGGACATCTTTAGCGAATCTCTGTGCTGCCTACGTTGAAAGAAATAATCAGGAACGGCAAACGCGAGCATCAGAATCGCCGCTCCCAGCATCATACGAATGGCTATACCGCTAACCAGCAGCATGGCCTCCAGGGGGGGGAGTTTAGTCGCGTTGACAAGGCGAGGAATTTCATTTCTGATGCTTATGTAGGCGAGTAAAACGATAATCGCAATTTTTGTAACCGATTTAAAGAAATTGAAAAGCGCTTCTGTTGAGAGAAGGGCTTTTTGGATCCACCTTGAAAAATTCAAAGAAATCTTCGAAAAATCCGGAGTAATCGGCTTAGTCGAAAAAACGAAACCAACCTGAACTACATTGCCGAGAAACGCCGCCAAGAAGCAAACCATCATCACCGGTGAAACCAAGCGAAAAAGATAATTGCCTACTGTATTGAATCCAACAAGCACATCGCTTGCGCCGGAGGTGGAAATCGTAATGAAATATCGCATCATATCGGCAATTATCCGGATGATACTGCCGGAAAATACAAATAGAGCAAGCAGACCACAAAGCATCACCAGGGCCGAAGTTATGTCTCCGGATTTGGCAACCTTTCCCTCCTCGCGCGCCTTGCGAATTTTGCGCTCTGTCGGTTCCTCCGTCCGTCCCTCATCCTCGGCGGCAAACCATTGGAGGTGTATGTCAAATCCTTCCTCGAAATTCACCTCGATTTGCTTCGGATTATTTGGCAATCCCATTAGTTCTTTCATCCTAGGGCTTCCCTGGTGGAAAGCAGATAAGATTCAATCAACTCGAAACCCATATCAACTAGAATCGACATTTTCTCAGCAATGAAGGGAGTGGCAATTAGCATCACGATAAAGCCTACACCTATCTGTAATGGGAAACCCACTAGAAGTAGATTCATCTGAGGCGCAGCCTTTGCCAGCAAGCCCATGGTTACAGAGATTAGAATCAGGGTTCCAAGTATTGGGAATGCCAGTATCAGAGATTGCTCAAAAAGTCCTCCTATAGATCCAATAAGAGTATTTTGCAAAAATGAACTCGATGCCAAAAAATCAGTCCCTTTCAAAACGCTGAATGAACCCGCTAAACCCACTGCGAAGATGCGCACCATACCGCTAATGCTTAGAAACACCCCTATGCCAACCAGATTCAAAAACTGCCCTATCAGGGGTATTTCCACCTGGGCTAGAGGGTCGTAAACCTGCGAGGCGCCAAAGCCCATTTGAAACGAAAACATCTGGCCAGCTGTTTGAAATATAGCAAAAACAAGCTGAAGGAAAAGTCCCATTATTATCCCTAGCGCAACTTCGGCAACGAGGGCTAGAGCGTAATTCAGGCCAATCTGCGGAACAGGGCCATATAAGGAACCTACCAATGAGTGAAATAACACCGCCACGAAGAACGCGAGTCCCCCCCTTGCAAGAGGCGGAATAGCAGTGGAAGAAGTTAGCGGCGCTGTTCGCAGCAGGGCCGCAACCCTAGCAAAAACAAGCAAGTAGAGCCGCGCCTGCTCTACCAGGCTTCCCCAATCCATCATCCGGCCAAATCCGGAATTCTTTCGAATAGAAATGTTGTGTATGAAGTTAGACGGGTAGCCATCCATCCAAACAACAGAGCTAAAACGCCAAGTATAGCCAATATTTTGGGGACGAAGGTGAGCGTTTGGTCCTGTATGCTTGTAGTAGCCTGAATTATGGAAATAATCAGGCCCACCCCCATGGCTACCAGAAGCACTGGGGAAGCTATGGTTAGAATTGTAATAACCGCCGATCTCATTAATTCAACTGCATTGCCTAGTTCCATAGCGCCTCCTCTAACTGAAGCTCAATACCATCTGACGAATCAGCAAAGTCCACCCGTCAACCAACACAAACAGAATCAACTTGAACGGCATCGATATCATCACTGGCGGAAGCATAATCATCCCCATGGACATCAAAACCGAGGCCACAACCATATCGATAATAATAAACGGAACATATATATAAATCCCGATGCGGAAGGCTACGGTAAGCTCATGGAGCATAAAGGCCGGAATTAGAACATAGGTTGGAACATCGGCGAAACTCGCCGGTCTGCTCAAACCGGCCATATTCATGAAAAGAGTTATGTTTTCGGCATCGCCGGACATCTGCCTGTACATGAAATAGCGTATCGGGGCGGAAGCCTTTTCATACAATTCCTCACTGTCGATACTGCCATCAGTGAAGGGGACGAATGCCTCTTGGTAAACCTCCGTAAAGGTAGGAAACATTATGAACAGTGTTAAAAAAAGAGCAATTCCCATTAGAACAGTTGCCGGGGGCACCTGCTGAAGGGAAAGCGCTCTTTTCACAAAATCCAGCACTATAGATATTCGAAGAAAACTTGTCATTAGCACAGCGATCGAAGGAGCAAGACTTATGATTGTGAGAAGGAGCAGCAGTTGTATGGAAAGCGCTGCTTCCTGATTTGAATCGGATTCTCTCACAGTCAAATCAACAAAGGGAATGGGTAGATTTCCGGCATCATCGGCATCTGGCGGGATCGAAGCATCTTCTTGAGCAAAGAGCGAGGGGGGCAATAGCGCTAGAACAAAAAACAGCGTCCTCATTAAGAGATTTCTCATAGGTTTTTAAGTCGCTCTCTTTGCTTCCGGAGATTGAATATCGAGGCATCGGTTGAATAGCCGTTCGCCTCGCCTGTTTCAGAGTCTTCTCTCCTCTCAAATGACTTACCCAAAAAGCGTTTCTTAAGAAGCTTTGCGAAGCCTCCGGATGCAGGCGTTCTAGAGGAGCTTAGTCGAATTTCCTCTATTGCCTCCCTGTCGTCGATTTCGGAAATCAGATTGATGGAATTGTCTGTGCTGCCAATCAAAAAAATTCGGTTTCCAGCCTCTACTAAGTGCAACGCCGAATTGCCCTTTATTGGCCGCGTGGAATATATACGAATCTCGTCCCCGCCACCGGCTTTGATGCCGGTTAGCTTTCTTAGCATCCACACAAGAGCATATATCAACGCAATGATAACACCTAAAACCAGGATGACACGCAAAAAATCCCCAAGACCCATGCCAGGGAAATTCACCGCCTCGAAGTTCGTTGTTGAAGTTTCGGTTGTAGTTTGATCGTTTAGAAGCAAGTCGCTTTCTGCCGGACGGGTTGGAACAGTGTCGGTTTCTTGAGCTTCCCGATTCTCATCCTGTGAGCCGACGCCTGGTCCGCTAAGCAGAAACACAAGCGCCAATAAGACTATCTTCAGTTTTACCCTCCCAAAGCAAGCGATGCCGTTCCTTTCAAAACGGCATTGGTTTCTCTATTAACTCATCGGTCGGTGGGCCTATCCAGCGTCGAGACAATTTCCGTGACTCTTACGCCAAAATTTTCGTCGATCACCACAACCTCCCCCCTAGCGATTAGATTGCTGTTCACCAAGATATCCACGGGTTCCCCGGCAAGTTTATCCAATTCGATAATTGTGCCCTCACCCATTCCGAGAATTTCCTTTATCTTCCATTTAGTGCGACCGAGCTCTACGGTGAGCTCCATGGAAACATCCATCAGCAACCCAATATTTCTTTGCTCCCCCGTACTGACGGTTGGAGAGAGCTCCGGAAACTGAACGCCCTGGACATTCGGCGCCGACTGACCCGTGTAAGCGTTCAGGGTTGGAGCGTCCATGTTCAACGGCGATTGCTGAAACACTCCGTCCGCGGTTTGACCGCCTCCATTAGAGCTTGGGGTTCCCAGCAAGGAATTCATATCAGAGGCTTTTGAAGAGTCAACGCCATTGGATGAGGCGCCAAGTTTCCCTGCAAGTTCCTGAATGGTTGCAATGTCAAAAACCTCGTTTAAGACCAAACTGCCCTGATTCGCTATCTCCACGTTGTATACAATCGTCACCAAACTATCACCGGGAAGGGCCAGCATTGCCTTGGGAACAATTCTACCATCCGGGGTATCCACAAGAACGGTATCATTGATCTTATCGCTAATCGCTCCCGCGGATACGCTGGCGAGCTGACTCATTGCCTCGTTTGTAGCGCTGATAGTTGTTCCGCCTAGCTCCAAATCATTCTGACCAATCATCGGCGAGGCAAGCTTGAGCGTATCTTCACCATTTAGCACAAAAAGATGCGATCCTTTAAGTCCGCTCTTGAAATCAAGCCTTATTTCGACTACCTCATCTTCATCAGGCAACCCGGAAAGAAACTGCTCGCGTTCCACAGCATCTACCTGTTTCACACTGATTATCACACCGGTTGCCATAGTTCCGGACAGGGTTGCGCCTTGCGCCCCTGTTATCTCGGTAAATAGGTTGAAAATGGCATTCTTCTCCGCCTCGCCTAGACTTCCCCTGCTTGGAAGTGAGCTACCACCTGGCGCTTCAAGTGGTTCATCGCCCATCAATAATGCGTCTATTTCATCTTGGGAGAGAGAACCATCACTCATCATTCATCTCCTTCGGTAGCGAGTTCTTCAAACTCGTCTGCCTCAATATCCTCGATTTTGCGAGTTACTTGCACAGCTATTTTTCTGCCTACAACACCTGGGCGACAATTGAACTTCGGCCTATTCCCGATTCTCAGCGCCATAGGATCCCCAACACGCGTTCCGGATAAGCGAATCACGGAACCCAGTTGCAAATTCATAACATCTTTCATCGCAAGAGTGAGACTGCCTACCTCCGCGACCAGTGAAATATCGATGTTCGCCAATTTCTCCCGAAGGAGATTAAGGTTCTCGGTGGTTGCGCCCCGGCGAACCGAGGAGTACCAATACTGAGCGGAAAGCTTGGAAATTATCGGTTCAATGGTGAGATACGGTATGCAGAAATTCATCATGCCTTCTACTTCTTCCACCTTGGTTTCCAGTGTCACCAATACAACCATTTCCGTTTGGGGAACGATTTGCACAAACTGAGGATTTGTTTCTATCTGCCCGAGTCTCGGCCGCAAGTCGATTACCTGGCTCCAAGCCTCGCGCATATTCCCAAGTATTCGAATAATGATAGATTCCATTACCGCTCGCTCGATTTCAGAAAGCTCCCTGTTTAGCTTCACACCCTCGCCGGGGCCGCCAAACAGGCGATCAATTATTGTAAATGTTATGGTAGGATCTATTTCGAGGATGGCGGAGCCTGTAAGCGGATCCATGTTTATTACCGCCAGCGTGGTAGGGGAGGGTATGGATCTCAAAAACTCCTCGTATGTCAGCTGGTCCACCGAGGCCACATGAACGTGAACTATCGATCGCAGCTGTCCTGCTAGGCTTGTGGTGCTCAATCTTGCAAAGGTATCATGCATAAACGATACGGTTCGTATTTGTTCCTTGGAAAACTTATCGGGGCGGCGAAAATCCCAGATTCGGATATTTCTTCGCTCGGCTACCTGCCTAGTATCGTCAATCTCGGCATCCCCGGAACTAATCGCAGTGAGTAGCTGATCTATTTCATCCTGGGAGAGGACTTCCGTCACATTCTACTCCACTTCAGGGCTAAAGCCCGATTATCTGGTACTGAAGGAACAAAATCTGCTCCACCTCGCCACGCGATAAAAGGCTGTTTATTCTGCCCATCAGCTCCTGCTTTACAGCCACTTCGTTCGACAACTGCTCCCGTGTCCGCTGACTGAAATAGAAGCGTATGGTGTCCATCAGGGCATCGTTTTTGGTCGTCAGTTCTCTATCCAAATCCCTGTATCTATTACTGTCGAATCCAAGCTTTATTCTCGCCGATACGGTGAATCGCTCTACATCAGCCGTTTGGGCGCGGAGATCGTATCCATCGTCCCTTAAAAAACTCCAGATTGTATAGTCTGGAACCTCTGTCTCATAAGTTTCCGATAAAACCGGGAATTGACGGGAGCGATTACCCCTGTCCATAAATCGATAAGTGAGAAAACTCACGGTAATGCTTACAAGCAGGGCGACAATGCCAATGGCTATGTACATCAGAATTCTGACTACTCTTTCCGAGAAGAAACGGCTTCCCTTCAGTTTCTCCCCATTCTTGACATCGTCAATTTCCTCTCCAAGTTCGAGTCTCTCACCAGCCATAATAGAACTCCCCCAAGTCAATCTTATCCAAAACGCCTCGAGAAACCAAGCCCGTTAACCGTATTCCGGCAAAAAGAACGTCCTGCCTGTTTGTTTCTTCCCGCATCCTCACTCGTGAGCCTCTTTCAATATCACTATATCAACCCGTCGATTCTCGGCCCTATCCTCCTCCCCTAGTTCAGGATCCTTCAATTTAACTGTATCGGCAAATCCAGCTACCTGAAATCTCGCCTCATTCGCACCGTAATCAACCAGATAATGCAGCACCGCCGCGGAGCGCGCGGAAGAAAGCTCCCAGTTTGTTGGCCAGGGTCCATCGGCATCTGTTGGTGAAGAATCCGTATGCCCTTCGAGTCGAACTTTCCTGTTTGCAATTTCCTCTGAATCTAGAAATCGAGCTAGTTTTTGGAGCACGTCTCTCGATTGCTCAAGATTTACTTCCGCGCTAGCACGCTGAAACAAAATATCTCCGGCCAGGCTAATAACTAATCCCCTTTCATCCTCTTTTATTTTCACGAATCGATTTTGAATTTCCGGCTTGAATTCGCTCACGGCTAGCCTTCGAGCCTCATTCAACCGTCTACCCCGCGTAGTTGATGGCATTGCCGACACATCGTTCCCCAGCTCCGCCAGTATGCCTTCCGAAAGCGTATTGCCTCCTCTCAGAGTTCCAAGTCCCTGAAAGGACTGCACAATGAGTTCAATCCTCTGACTATCTATCGGGTTATCAGGGTTCATCAGAAGGATGAAAAAAATCATCAGGAGTGTCACCATATCCGCGTATGTCAGCAGCCAGTCGTCCTTCCCGATATCTCTCTTTTTCTTTCTGGTGCGCTGATTAGCTAGCACTGCTATACTCCTATTTCGGCCTGTACTGGCCGATCCGAGGGCGGTAGGAAGGTAAGTAGCTTATCCTCGAGTATACGAGGATTATCGCCGCTCTGAATTGAGAGAATGCCCTGAATCATAATCTCCTTGATTTGCATTTCCTCCTTATGACGATCCTCAAGCTTGAACTGAATCGGCGATAAAACGAGATTTGCCAAAATGGAACCATATAAAGTTGTGATGAGCGCAACCGCCATATTAGGACCTATGGAAGCAGTATCCTCGAGATTGGTAAGCATTCCTATGAGTCCGAGCAGCGTGCCTATCATCCCAAAGGCAGGAGCGAGTTTTGCCCAGCGCTGGAAAAAATCAATGCCGTCATAGTGCCGGTTTTCTATTTGATCCAAATTAGTATAAAGAATGCGTTTGATTACATCCGGATCTGTTCCGTCTACAACGAGCCTAAGTCCGCTTTTGAGAAAATCGTCCTCGATTTCATTCAGCGAATCGTCTAGAGAAAGCAGCCCCTCCTTACGGGCACTATCCGAGAATTGAACTAGTTGGTTGATGAGTTCCATCTTATTTTGGAAAACCGGAACGCGTAATACAAGATTGAGATACTTGAAGAAACTGAACGCTCTGCTTAGTGGATTCGAGGCCATAACACCGCCGAATGAACCAAAGATAACTATTACGAAAGCCGAAAAATTTATTAGCCCTAAGATGCTGTTGCCGTTAAGCACGAAGGCAGACACGATGAGGATGATACCGCCGAACATTCCTCCTATTGTTGCAAAATCCACGAACTATTCCTCCTGAGCCGGAAAACCGATTTCACGTCGATAGGAGATAATAAGAGCTCGCACCTCATCAGGTGTCTCGGTTACAACAAAACGCTTGCCGGTTGTAAGCAGCAATGCTGTCCTTCCTTCTCCAGCCTTCTCGGCATATTCAATTAAATGAGGATTAAGAAAAACATTTCTCTCGGTTTTTCCTGGTAGGCTGACTTTTATCATCAAGCTTCCTGTTTCCTAATTCCAGCCCTGCTCGCCGCCCGCTAACGTTTTAGAGTCAGCAATTCCTGCAGCATTTGGTCTGAGGTTTGAATAGTCTTGCTGTTGGACTGGAAGCCTCTTTGCGTAACTATCATGTCGGTGAACTGCTCTGCTAAATCCACATTGCTCATTTCCAGGGTTCCCGAAATAATTTTGCCTCTGCCCGCCACACCGGAAGGACCAATCAGCGCATCCCCGGAATTAATCGTTCTCTCGAATTCTGTCTCGCCCGCCTTTTCAAGACCACCGGGATTCGTAAAAATAGCTAGGGCTACCTGCCCAAGGTCTCTTTCTGTTCCATTGGAATAGACACCTGTAATAATTCCTCTTTGGTCAATCTTGTAATTCTCGAGATACCCCATGGTATACCCGTCCTGTCTAAAGGCCTTGGTGGTGGAAGTTTCCGCAAATTGAGTTGTTGAATTCGTATAACTCCCAACCTCTCCGATATCGATTAGGAAGGCCTGTGTGATTGTTGCGCCTGTCGCATCATTCTCGACATCAAAGGTTATCGGTATCTGAATCCTCCCTTCCTCCACCAAGTTGCCTTGGGCATCCAGCACGTTCGCAATTGCGCCGAGGTTATCAAAAGTTATCGTGAACTCGCCTTCACCATCTACGTTGCCTGCGGCAGTTGCAGGATCGAACCCGATAGTTACATTTGGAGGAACATCGGCATCCGCCGGACGATCGGGATCGATCTGGACTATCACATCCCAGGAATTGTTAATCCCCGGAGTCCGGGTGAAGTTCATTCGCAGAACGTGAGTATTGCCAAAGGAGTCATAGATGTTTTTGTCCAGACTCCAGGTTCCATCGCTTATAACTGCGGGACTAGCGCCCGGAGGGATTATTGGCGTGCGCTTATCGAGATTGGAGGCCAATTCGATCAGAGTTGTCTGCCGTGCGGGGTCCTTAGAACCAATAGGTATGACAAGATCGGTAACATCCGCCGCTGTTCTTATAGCGCCGAGCACGCCATCCCCCAAGTCTTCCGGAAGCCAACCTTGAAGACGGAGTCCGTTGGCGGGATTAACCAGATAGCCATCCGCATCCAAGCCGAATGCGCCGGCCCTGGTATATAGCTCCTTTTCGCCCGTCCGAAGTATGTAGAACCCATTTCCTAGGATGGCTATGTCCGAAGTCACGCCTGTATTTTGAAGTGAACCCTGTGTATGAATGGTATCGATGGTTGCCACCATCATACCAAGACCAACTTGCTTTGGATTAACTCCCCCAACCTCCTCGGTGGGGCGAGCCGCTCCGCCTATGCTTTGGGAGATGATGTCCTGGAAATTCACACGGCCCTTCTTGAAGCCAATCGTGTTGACATTGGAAATATTGTTGCCAATCACATCCATGCGAACCTGATGATTCTGTAAACCGGAAACGCCTGAGTAAAGTGATCGCATCATAATTTTGTCTCCTATTCGCTTACTTCGGATATCCTGTCATAGTCATAGTAGTTCCCATTAACCAGTACCTGGGGGAAGAGGCCGGCGGTAATCGCATCTACAAATCCGTGAATTCGTTGTTCACCCTGGAAAATTTCAACTTTCTTACCCAGAAGATTCGTTACCAACGAACTCTTGATGGCGGCGCTGAGTTCAGCAAACTGCCGGTTCATGTTTGTCATCTGCTCTAGAGAAGAAAACTGGGCCATCTGAGCTATGAATTCCCTATCTTCCATGGGCTTTGTTGGGTCTTGGTGCTGTAATTGGGTTATAAGTATTTGAAGAAAATCATCTTTACCAAGTTCCTGTTTGGCCGTTTGAGAGCCGCTTAGGCTTGCATTAAATGCCTCAACCTGAGCATTCAGGCGAGTTGCATCGGGAGCGTTAAGTGTCGATTCGATATCCATCAAAAAATCTCCTATACAACTAGGTTAACAAGGTTATCGCTCAATCCAATGGGAGCACGTACAGATTTTTCAAATTCAAGCGCCTCATCTTCTGCCCCGCGGCCACGCGAATTGGCGCTGTTGAACCAAAAATCCGATGAGGCATCATCCCAAGCCATTTCCAAATCCGCCCCTTCAAAACCGCTCTCGAGCAATTTTGCTTGCAGTCCATCCAGAGCGCTTTTAAAAACTTCCCTAGCGGCTGCGGATTCAACAAAAAACCTGCCCCTAAGATGATTGTCTTCCAACTGAATTTGTATTCTCACAGTTCCCAGATTATCTGGTTTAAGGTTGATTCTCAGCTCGCCAGCTGAGTCGCTATTGAGCACAATCTTGATTTGCCTTACAATCTCGTTCCCAGCTTGAGCATCGAGTTTCCGCGCAAATTCCATAGCCACCTGCCGCCTTGAATCCTTTCCCTCGAATCTCGTCGGAATCTCAATTTCCATGTCTACCGTCATCGGCCGATTTTCCAACCTGGGCTCTCCTTCGATATCTTCGCCGACACGGTCTAAATGACGTCTGATTCCTCTCATTCGCTGAATTGGATCGGCTCTTGCGGTGACTATCCTTCTATCCTCAACTTCAACTCTGGGAGCAATGCTCGTTAGACTACTTCTGTGCTTATCGTCAGCCGTTCTTCGGATTACGGAACTGTCATCATGTTTTTTTCGGTTTTTGGGATTTGGCGCATCAACTAGCTGTAGGATTTCGTTTAGAGCCGGGGCAAGCTGATCGGAGGCGTCACTTGGCAACTTAGGCACCCTTTGTTTACTTCGAGGCTTGCTCCTATTTTCACCCAAATGCTTCACTTCCTTTTTTATCTCAAGATTCAGCTTCTCACCCTTGGATGCAAGCTCGCCTAGTCCATTACCGCCCATGAGCTTTTTTCCGAACTTGAGGCTTGCTCTGCGAAAAACTCGGGCCTTTGTTCCCTCATTACCGAAGTTGGAATCGACTTGCCTATTCTTCTTGGACTGCTCTAAAACTGTCGAAAAAGATCGGCCATCCGATTTTCGCGCCTTCTTGATACTTGATTCCGCCCCCCTTCCCGCAATCGATTTGGGACGATCGCTACTAGCTTCCGGCATTGCAATTGGAGTTCCTGCCAGCGTCATGCTCATTCATCCATTTAGATTCAGTCCCGGTTTTTCAACCAACAATCTTTGAATTTCAGCCGCGCGAACCCTATCGGGCATAATGGACAGCCAATAAGCAACCAGTGACTCCTCCCCTGCTTCCTGTGAAAGCCTTTCACTCGTTCGAAGCAAATCCACCAAGTCCCTCACATCATATTCATTCATGATGGATACAGCCTCATTCGGCGGCATTCCCATCATATACAGGGCCGACTGCTCTAAGTTCGCTACTTTATTGTCGTACTGACTGAGCGCCTCTATTAGAGATTTCTGCTTCTCCTCCAGTGAAAGCTCTTTTTCTTCGAGTTCGCTTTCTTTCTGATCTAACCTGGCCTCCCGCAATCTAAGCTCTTCCATTTGCGATTCCAGGTCTCTGCGTTCCACAGTTATAGCCAAATGCTCTTTGGATAGACGATCGGCATCAAGGAGCATAGGTGAGAACGGCTCTTCAACTGTGCTTCGGGGCTTGATACCGAATAAGGATGTAATCGGAGCCATTTGCTCTTTCACTTCTATGAGTCCCAAATAATCAAGCCAGATCAAACCTCCGATAATGAGCGCCAGTATCAAAACCACAAGGAAGATTATCTTCGCAATACCCACCCCTCTATAGCGCAGATTCATTACTCCTCCTCTATCGCATTGAGCCTCAGTGTGGTTCTCTTGGCAATTTCATCCAGATTCTTCATTTCCTCTTGTTTGACCGTTGAATCCCAATAGTACCTGCGCCTTTCCCTCAGTTTTTCCAAGGCAGCACTCTTCGAGCGGTCCTCTATGTAATTATGTCTAGCCTTCTCGACATTTTTCTCCGCCTCTGCTAGCCGTGGCTTTAAGGCTTTGTGTTCATTCAAAGCCTTGCGCAGCAAGTTTTCACGCATACGAAGTTCATCCAGACTTGCCCCAGAACCGAAAAGCGCGTTATTTCTGGCTTGTCCGGTTTTTTTTATTCGGTTTTGTATCGCTATTAGCTTGCCGAGTTCTCTCGCCAGTAAAAATTCACTTTTCCGTGTTTGTTCCTTTCTTAAAGAAAGTAGTGCTGCAAGCGAAAACCGAAACCTCTTCATTCTTCCTCGTCTTGCACATCAGCAGGCATTCCCGCAAGCTTTGCTCCCCTAGAGAAGATACTCCGAGTTTCTTCGTGCTCCTTGATACCCTGTATGAGAAAGCTATTCAGTTCCTCTCGCTTATCTATCGCTTCATCAACAACTGAATTAGTGCCTCTGGCATAAGCTCCTACATCGATCAAGTCTTCCTTATCACGATATGCCGCAACCAGTTTGCGAATCTTTGCCGCTGTCTTTGCCGCGTTTATTCCCATGATTCTCGGCGCTACCCTGCTAACAGAGGCTAAGATGTCAATCGCCGGATAGTGGTTTTGCTCTGCCAAGCGCCGATCGAGTACGATATGCCCATCGAGATAGCCCCTAACGGCATCCGATATTGGCTCGTCGAAATCATCACCCTCTACCAGAACGGTATATAGGCCTGTTATCGTACCCCTGCTGGTAACTCCAGAACGTTCAAGCAACCTTGGCAGCAAAGAGAAGACGGATGGAGTGTAGCTCCTAGTCGTAGGCGGCTCTCCAATTGCAAGACCAATCTCACGCTGACTCACCGCAAAACGAGTTATAGAATCAAATAGAAGCATTACATCGTTGCCCTGATCCCTGAAATACTCCGCTATGCTTGTAGCGGTAAACGCACCCCTTACCCGCGCCAACGCCGGCGTATCCGAAGTTGAAACAACCAGCACGGAATGCTTAAGACCCTCCTCGCCAAGTTCGGATTCGATGAACTCCCGAACCTCGCGCCCGCGTTCCCCTATCAGGGCAATTACATTGACATCGGCCGATGTGTTTCTTGCCACCATGCCCAACAACGTTGATTTTCCCACTCCGGAACCGGCGAAGATGCCCATTCTCTGGCCCCTGCCGATAGGAGTTATCGCATCGATCGCTCGTATTCCAGTGTCAACTCTCTTCGAAATCGGAGCCCTATCCATAGGCGAAGGAGAGGATGCAAACATTGGATAGCGTGCTTGCACAGCAATTGGTCCCCCCCCGTCAATCGGCATGCCTAGGGCATTCAGCACCCGCCCGAGCATTCCAGCACCAACAGAAACATCCGGAGGACTTCCTGAAGCGATAACCGAATCGCCCGTTTCCAGTCCATGTAAGGGTTCATAGCTCATTAGCTGAACTAACTCATCTCTAACAGACACAACCTCAGCCAGCAAAGACTTACCCTCCCGTGGCATTATGTGGCAAATCTCGCCGACTGCGGCTCTGGGGCCGATACTCTCAAGCAAAATACCCTGCACCCTCTTCAATTTGCCTGAATACTTAACAGGATCGGTTTGATCTACCGCATCCATATACTTCTTCAAAAGCATATTCAAACCACCCTATTGTCCCTAATTGGCACCAACTCAAGAATTTTGTCTTCGATTTCCTTTAGCTGACTGAATATCCGAGCATCTATTTGGCCAAAATCCGTTTCAATAACCGCCCCCCCCCTGTCAACCGATGAATCCTCTAAAACAGAAATCGACTTGGCGTTTTCAACCATTCTCATGAAATCTTTCACATGCTCAGTGGCAAGATCCAAATCAGCCAAATTCACCCTGATGGCAATATCCTCCCTGCTCTTGAGCTTGTTGAGGGCCTGAACAATATTGTTAATCACCACATTCCTCTGGTTCTCGCTGATAACCTTTATAACCTTGCGGGTAATCAGCAAAACCAAGTCAATAAGCTGGGTTTCCGTTTGATCTATTATTTCCTGCCTCTTCCCGATAGCTGCATCCAAAATCTTATGAAGACGTTCAATCAATCGCTCGGCCTCCGCGCGTCCCTCCTTCCATCCATCCTCATGCCCTTCTTTGAAACCCAAGTCACGCGCCTCGCCAACTACCCCCTCTTTTTCCTCTGTGGCTTGATTACGAATTTTCTCCGCCTCTGCCAAGGCATCATTCTTGATTTGCTCCGCCTCATCCTCTGCTATCTGCTTATCTCTAATAGCCGAGTCGACCCTAGTTTTAACCTCGTCCAAGGCCTTATTTTCCGCATTCTTTTTTATGGCTTCGGCCTCATCATGCGCCTCTTGAATCAACTTCGATTTTTCCTTTTCCCAGGAAATTCGAAAATCCTGAGCTTCTTTGCGCAAATCCTCGACACTTGGACCCTCGTAAACATCCACTTCCTCGGCCTTGTCCGCGGCAAATACCGGAGCGGACACCTTCACCTTCTGAGTGGTCAGATCTACTATCTCGACTGGTTGAAAAACGTTTTTCGCCATAAGCGTTCCTCTAAATCAGGATATCCTCTTCACCCGTGCGGGCAATCACTATATCACCCTGTTCCTCCAGCTTACGAATAATCGACACAATTTTTTGCTGCGATTCCTCAACGTCCTTGCGTCTTGTGGGTCCCATATATTCCATATCCTCTTTCAATAAGGCCGCCGCCCGCTTTGAGACATTGCGAAAAATCTTATCTTGCACCTCGGAATCAACAGCCTTGAGCGCCTTTGCCAATTCGTTCGCGTCAACCTCTCTTACCACACGCTGAATCGCCCTATCATCAAGCGTGACAATGTCCTCAAACACGAACATTCTCTTCTTTATTTCCTCGGCAAGTTCCGGATCTTCTTCTTCTAGGGTTTCGATAATGAATTTCTCCGTCGATCTGTCTACAAGATTCAGAATATCGACTATGCTCTCCACTCCTCCTGCCGTCGTGTAATCCTCGTGAGATAACGAGGAGAGTTTTTTATCGAGTACTCTTTCCACTTCCCTGAGTATTTCGGGGCTAGTTCGGTCCATAGTAGCTATTCTCTTAGCTACATCCGATTGCTTTTCCTGCGGAAGTTGAGCCAAAATTACAGAGGCCTTATTCGGCTCCAAATATGCCAGGATCAAGGCAATGGTCTGGGGATGTTCCTGCTGGATCAAGTTGAGCAAATTTGTGGGATCGGTGCGCCTTATAAAATCAAAGGGTCGGGTTTTCAATGAATTTGTTAGGCGATTAATAATATCCATCGCCTTCTTATGGCCTAGCGATTTCTCCAGGAGTTCCCGCGCATAATCGATTCCACCCGTTGTGATGAAATCCTGGGCCATCATCAGCTCTTGGAATTCCTGCAGCACTAGATCCCGCTCGGAGGCCTCTATTTTTTCCAGGCGTGCAATTTCCCAGGTGATAGTTTCTATTTCCTCCTCCGCCAAATGCTTGAATATCTCCGAGGATATGTCGGAGCCAAGGGTAACCAGAAAAATCGCTGCCTTTTGCTTACCGCTTAACTCCTCCTTGTACCGCAAGCCCTTGGAATCCGTGCTACTCCTAGCCGTGCCGCCTTTTGGAGTTGTATCTATCCTTGCCATGTCATTCCTCCGCCAGCCAGGTTCGAATCAGCTGAGCCACGTCCTCCGGATGCTCTCGCGCCGCAATCTTGGCGTTTTCCTGCATCTCGATTCTAGATCTTTCCTGAATGGACATTTCGACATCAATTCCATCTTCTTCCGCATCCCTAAGCGCCGCCTCGCGCATCTCCTGATGTTGTCGCGCAAGTTCTTCCTCTCGCTCCCTGCGCCGTTTCGCTACATAGTAGCCGATAATCCGTACTAGAACAAAAATTAGAATAAGCGCGCCCAAGGCAACGGCGCCCCATATCACATATCGCTGGATTGCCTGCCTCCTCAGCCATGCCTCATCCTCCAGCCTGAATTGCTCGCTTCGATCGAAGGGAATGTTCTCAACCGTAACGACATCCCCACGCACCCTGGAGTATCCCACCGCTCCCTCGACTACCTGCTGAGCCTGGGCCAGTACCTCCGATGGAACTGGATTATAAATGCGTTCCCGCAGTCCCGCGGGGCTCATAACAGGCTCGCCCGCCTCATCAAAACTGATCTCCCACATGCCATCGATAACCATTCCAAGGCTGATTCGCTTAATCTCATAGGGTGATCGTTCCTCAGTGATATTCCTAACATTTATCTCATAATTCTCAACCGATCGATTAGATTCATAACGTCCCACTAGATTGGTCAAATCCTGATATGCCGGTGGCGTCTGCCCCTCCTGTCCAGGCGGGCCTTCCGGATTAAACCCTGTTCCCTCAAAATTCTCACTGCTATTCTCCCTACTGCGCACAATCGATGGAACAACCTCCCTCTCGCTGTACGGAGTGTTGGGGTTGTCCTCGGTCATTACGACCGGGAAGTGCTCCTGAGTTGAGATTTCTTTCTTCACGAAGTCCAAATCAATATCAAAATTCACGATATCCACCCTGGACGGAGTAAAAACATTGTAGAGAGATTCCAAGATTGCAGCCGTGTACTGAGCTTCGAGCATTTTCTTCTGCCGGAGCATTCGCTGAGTAAGATTCAGCCTATCAACATCCTCCAAGCCTTCAAAATCATTTAGAACCTCCCCATTGATGTCCATAATGGTAATGTTTTCCACGGACAAACCCTCGACGGCAAACTGAATCAATTTGACAATGCCCTCAACCTTATCCCGATTCTCACTAATATCGCTTCCTGGTTTCGGCTGAATGATTACCGATGCGGTAACAGGCATCTGATCCTCGGCGAAGAGCTGTTCCTTAGGAATCACCAGGGAAACCTTCGTTGAATCCACATCGTTGAGCGCGCTGATATGCTGCTCCAGATTGATTTTCAGGGCACGCTGCAGATTGACATCCCTATCGAAATCGGTAAGTGTCCAGCGTTCCATATTAGTGAAGAAATTCCACGGATCTAACTGACCGGGCAGCAAATCCTCCCTAACCAGAAGGGCTCTAGCCTGCCTCGCTGTCTCCTCATCTACCGTATAGAACCTGCCATCGGCTCCGCGGCTATGAGCGATATCCTCGGTGTCTAAGGCTGTTGAGATTCTATCCGCCAACGATTCATCAGTAATCGCCGCATTGAAGATAGTTGCCTGTGTCTGCTTTGCAGAGAGTGTGGCTAAAATCACGAAAGAAACTATGGCCACCGCGATGATGCCTATCAGCGCCAGTTTCTTTGTTGTTGACCACTGACGCCAAAAGGTCCTCACATTTTTGCCAATGTTTTTGAGCCATTTCCACATACGTTTACCCTCCCAATTTGTCTAGGACAACCAAGCGGTGAACTACCTCATCGCTGTGATATCGTTGTACGCCTTCACGGCGCGGTCTAAAATGGTTTTGGTTAAATTCAAGCTCATATTGGCCTGAGCCATTGCGATAGTTACATCGTGAGGTTCAACCTCATCGGGATTGGTTATCATTCTTACGAAGAGTTTCTCCGCTTCAAGCTGCCTATCGGAAACTTTCCCGATGGCTGCTGCCATCAAGTTTCCGAAGCGCCCACGATTCTCCTCCACCGCGAATCCCCTTCTTTGCCCATTGGAATCCAGATGATTTGCATGGGTTTGAGCAAGGTTAACCACAGCTGCATTATTCGAATCAATCATAACTACCTCCCAATCTCCAAGGCTCTTCGGAACATACTCTTCGAACCATCCATAATCGCGACATTCGCCTCATAAGCTCTGGAGGCAGAAATCATATCCACCATCTCACTAACCACGTTGACATTGGGCAGTTCCACATATCCGGTTTTTGGTCCGGTTTTAATCGCATCCGGATGAGTGGGATCCCACTTGAGCACCAAGTCACTGTCCATATCTTTTTCAATCGACACAACTCGCACGCCAAGTCCAACCTTGTCTTTCAGCTTCTCCGGTAAGAAAGGACTTCTCCAATACGGTTGTCTCACTCTCGGCCGGAACACCACTCGGCTGCGGCGATAAGGACCACCTTCAGCAGTTCGAGTTGTGTTCACATTGGCGATGTTGTCCGAAATTACATCAAGTCTGAGCCGCTCTGCTGTTAAGCCGGATGCAGCGGTATTGATTGTCGTAAATAAACCCATAATCTCCTACCCAAGAACAATATCTATTTGATTGAATTGAAAACTAACCGCGCTGCTCATTAACTCGTATAGCATTTGATTCTCGGTGGCCTGCATCAGTTCTCGCTCAATATCCACATTGTTTCCGTTGTTTTTCGCCGTAGTGAGGTAATCCAGAACCAGCTTCGGACGAACATCTCGATAATCGATGGGTTTCTCAAAGGGAATGTGCCGTTCATGCGTAAGCACGCCAATCGAAGTATTGAGTCTTTCCGAGGCCAGCGCCCGGCTTAGTTCCGCCTCGAAGTTAACGTAGGAGCGCTTGAAATTAGGAGTCTCGGCGTTTGCAATGTTGTTCGCTATAACCTGTCTGCGCAAGCTAGCCGTATGCATATTCCGTTGGAGAATATCGACTGTTTTAGCAAAGCTAGAGTACATTCACCCCCCTAATATTCGATAATGCTATCCAAATTCTCGGCATACATTTCACCTCCTCTTAGTTTCATGAAGCTACAATATGTAGCGAGAGAGATCTCTATCGTCGACAATTTCATTTAGCCGCTCATTTACGTAGCCAGGCGTTACGCGTATTGTCTGACCAGCCAGATTAGGCGCATTGAAAGACACATCCTCAAGTAAGAGTTCGAGCACCGTATGAAGCCGTCTGGCACCAATATTCTCCGTGCGGCCGTTAACCTCCGCGGCAATGTCGGAAAGTCGCTTAATCGCCTCGGTCTCGAAAATTAGCTCTACTTCCTCGGTGGCAAGTAATTCTATGTATTGCTTGGTGAGAGCATTCTTAGGGGATGTTAGAATGGTTCTGAAATCTTCGGCGCTTAGGGATTCAAGTTCAACCCTGAGCGGAAATCTGCCCTGAAGCTCGGGAATCAAATCCGACGGCTTCGATAAATTGAAGGCTCCGGCCGCAATGAACAGTATGTGGGAAGTATCAACCATGCCGAATTTGGTATTGACGGTAGACCCCTCCACAATCGGCAGAATATCACGCTGAACACCCTCTCGCGAGACGTCCGGGCCGCCGGAAGAATGGCCGCCTCCAACGGCAATCTTGTCGATTTCGTCGATGAATATTATCCCATTATTCTGGACTTTGCCTCTGGCTAAATCGACTGCGCTTTCAGTGTCGATGAGCTTTTCCTGCTGCTCCGCCTCAAGCAGCTCTCTCGCTCGAGCCACTTTAACCTTTCGAGGTTTCCTCGGTCCTTGAAAAAGTGAACCAAGATTGCTGAAATCAAAACCTACCTGCTCGATACCAGCGCCTGATATCACCTCGACATGAGGAGGCCGCGATCCGTGAGTGGAAATTTCAACCATGCGCTCATCCAGTTCGCGGGCCCTCAGCTTGTTTCTTAGAACCTCGCGGGCATGCGTTCCCCGATTCGGCTCCACTAGGGTTTTTTTATCCGCTCCCTCAGACGGCGGCTTCGCGGAACCGGGAACTAGGGCATCCAGAAGGGCCTCTTCGGCCGCTGCCTTTGCGACCTGCTCGACATCGAATCTCATCTCCTCCTTCACCATGGCTACACCCTTTGCCATCAAATCACGAATCATGGATTCGACATCTCTTCCAACATAGCCCACCTCGGTAAATTTTGTGGCCTCAACCTTTATAAAAGGCGCGCTCGCAAGTTTAGCCAGGCGTCTGGCTATCTCCGTTTTGCCCACGCCTGTAGGTCCGATCATCAGGATATTCTTTGGCGCGACCTCATCGCGTATGTCCTCTGCAAGCCGTGCACGGCGCTGCCGATTGCGCAGCGCAATAGCCACTGCCTTCTTCGCTGCATTCTGCCCGATAATATAAGCATCTAGCGCGTCAACTATTTCCTGCGGGGTAAGTCCATCAAGATTGCTCATCACCCAAAATCTCCAATGACAAATTATTGTTAGTGAAAACACAGATATCCGCGGCAATTCGAATCGATCTTTCGGCAATCGTTTTCGCATCCAAGTTAGACCCATCAAGATATGCCTTCGCCGCCGCAAAGGCATAATTCCCTCCACTGCCTATCGCGACTGCGCCCTCATCGGGCTCGATCACATCGCCATTTCCGCTAATAAGAAGAGTTCTGCTGTTATCCGCAACCAAGAGCATTGCCTCGAGTCGTCGAAGCACCCTATCCGACCGCCATTCCTTGGCTAATTCCACGGCGGATCGAGTTACATCACCCGCAAACTTCTTCAATTTCCCCTCGAAACGTTCTTCGAGCGTGAAGGCATCGGCGGCAGAACCCGCGAAACCAACCAGTACCTTTCTGTTATACAGGCAGCGAACCTTCCTGGCATGGCTTTTCATAATCACGGATTCTCCCAACGTAACCTGCCCATCGCCTGCCATGGCGACCTGGCCCTCTTTCCGAATGGCGACTATGGTGGTTCCCTTTATGCTTGGCATCTATACCTCCGATTTTTTTGCACCCCTTGCGTGCGGGTGGGATAGGCGATACAACCGTTTAATCTGTTCTATACCTGTATGAGTGTATATTTGAGTGGTAGATAAATTCGCATGCCCGAGTAATTCCTGCGCCGTACGGATATCGGCTCCCTCATCCACTAAATGGGTTGCAAAACTATGTCTGAACGTATGGGGCGTAACCTTCTTAACCACATTCGCAAGCTCGGCATAGCGTCGGGTTAGATAGTATACTCCTCTGCTTGTAATTCTCTTCCCTTTCAAATTGAGCAGCAAGGCACGCTGACTATCAGGGTCTTCAGCAGCATGCGCCTGCCTATGGGGAAGATATTCCGCCAAGGCTGCCGCGGCCTTAGCGCCAATGAACACCATCCTTTCCCTGCCTCCCTTGCCGCGAACCACTGCCTGCCTGTGGAGTACATCGCTAAGATTGAAAGAGCAGATTTCTCCAACCCTACAACCGGTGGAATAGAGCAGCTCAAAAAGCGCCCTATTTCTAAGCCCGGCAAAACCAAGGCTAGGTACTTCAAAAAAACTCTCAATTTCCCGGTAAGTAAGATAGCCAGGAAGTTTCCGTCCCCTTTTAACAGATTTGGAATCCGCAAATGGGTTTACCGCCCATCGAAATTTTCGCCGGCACCACTCATAATAACCCTTGATAGCCGAAAGACGCCTGTTGATGCTTGCAAGCGCCATACGGTTCGAGGACATGCGAGACATGAATATCCGAGCCTCAGCCGAACTCGCGTTCTCCTCTGAAACCTTGAATTCGGAAAGAAACTCCTGCCAAGCTGCTAGATCCACCCTGTACGAGCGGATGGTAGCCTCCGATAGGTGGAGAACATTTCTTAGGTGTTCAAGCCAATCATGCGCCCGAGTATTCAAACCAACCTCCCATGTGCCGGAAAATACATCCTTCCAATTCCAAACGCATCATGCGTGATAAATCAACCGATGTCCGGGGACCCTGGACACCTTCTATCCTCTGCTCATTAGACACCCGTCCCCAATCATTCAATACATCCGAGGCATGATTGATTGCCGGCGCGCCCTGCACCTCAAGGTTCCTCGTACCCTCGGATATGCTTCCTCCAAGGCCAGCGGAGCCAACATAAAGATCCCTATTCTGGTCTAGAGCGAAATTGGCTGTTATCAGGGCGCCCGATTTTTTCGGAGCCTGCACAACGATGCAGCCCCTGGCCAAACCACTTAGTATTCGATTGCGGCGATGAAACGCGTATTTGGCAGGGTAGTTGCCCGGCGTAATCTCGCCCAAAAGAGCTCCGTCCCTATCTAGAATCTCACCGGCAAGTTTCCTATTTGACATCGGGCTCGGCCTATCCAGTCCGCAGGCTAATACCGCCCATGTAATTCCCCTACCCGCCAGAACGCCCTCGTGAGCAGATTTATCAATGCCGATGGCCAAGCCCGACACTACAGGATAGGAAGAAAGGGCAAATTCCAATCCAAGCTGATACGCCTGCCGCTGCGCGGTAGCAGAGGGCCGCCTTGTGCCGACTACTGCGATTGCGGGGTTGCAATCAAACCTTGGGGTTCCTCTATGGAATAAAAGTAGCGGCGGTTCGGCTATTAGGGAAAGGGCCGGCGGATAATTGGCTTCGCCGAGCACTCGATAAGCGATTCGATAACGCCTTAGCCGCGCATAAATAGTTTCTGCGCTCTTCAATAGGCTTTGGGCAGAGGGGATGGGACTCCTTGCTCCAAAGGATCGGAGATATCTGTATTCCTGGATGGCCGAATCCAAATCGGCTTCGTCCCTGCACTCCTTCCAAACATGATATTTCAGCCAACCTCTGGCTCCAGGCAACTGATTAATAGCCAGAAGCAGAAGAGGATTACTGTTCATAACCGCCGCTCTCAACCAGGCGATGAAGCTCGTCTGCCTTCCTAATGTCCTCCTCACTCCCGGCAATATTTCCTATCTCCTCGAAAAGTCTTAGAGCCTCATCATCATCGCCGAGTTCGAGATGAACCCGCGCAAGTAAAAAACGAGCTTTGATATCGCTGCGTTCTATCTCCAGATAATCCTCCAATAGACCCTGCGCCTCCAGCGGATTCTCGAATTCGAATACCAGCAAGATGGCAAGGGCATACATCGCGGGTGTGAATCTGGGATCAATCGATATCGCCTGCCTATGGCCCTGCTCCGCCCTCAAAAGATAGGCCGTTCTCTGTTCCTGAGTATCCGCTGTTTTGTATAACTGGCCAATGCTCAGCGCACGGTTATAAAGCAGATAGGCTTGCTCCGGATAGATGCTGATTGCCTCATCAAGGGCTGATACAGCCTCCCCCCACATCTTATAATCCATGTATTTCAGACCCAGAAGCCGCCAGTAGGTACCCTTGTCGCGAACGGATTCAATAGTCTTTTCAACCTCCCTTTCGATTCTTCTTATATCAGACTTCAGCTCGAAAATTCGCTCCTTGTTGCCGGTCTGACCCTCTTCGGCAGCCATTCGATTCGCCAATTCATTCCTGGCCCGAATCGGCTCGCACGATGCAAAAAACAACGAGAATAGGAATAGGACAGGAGCGGCTTTCCGCATGCCGAAGTCGGGCAAGAACATGCCTGGGCAATTCCCCCGAAGCGCGGTGTTTGGCATGCTTGATGGAATTCGGGTTGGATTATCCATAGTCTTAACCCCTTGGGTGAAACTCTTTGTGCGCGCGGCTGAGATCTTCCCTGTTCAGATGCGTGTATATCTGGGTGGTGCTGATATCGGCGTGGCCGAGCAGCTCCTGCACGCTTCTTAAGTCCGCTCCTCCGCGCAGCAGGTGGGTGGCAAAGGAATGTCGCAGCGTATGGATTTTCCCGCTCACCTGTGCCCGCTTGGCTATGTCCTTGAAACGCTTCCACATGCCCTTACGGCTAAGTCCCCCGCCCCTGTTGTTTAGAAAGACTCTGTCTAGTTTCAATGAATCCTTTAGAAGAAGGGGTCTGGCCTCACTGAGATAACGCTGAAGCCAGCGCAGCGCCTCATCGCCAAGGGGTATCAGGCGTTCCTTATCACCCTTCCCGCGAGCGCGGATGAGCCCTTCCTTCAAATGCAGCTGAGATATCTCCAGTTCGACTGCTTCGCTTACCCTAAGGCCACATGAGTAAATGAGCTCGAAGAGAGTTCTATCTCGAGTGCCAAAAGGCGTGTCGAGTTCGATTTTACCGAGGAATTTCTCGATTTCGCCTAGTTCAAAAACTCTCGGCAAATTTCTTCCCACCCTAGGTCGTTCCGTGTCCAAGGAGGGATTGTCCGAACGCAGGCCTATGCTTTTCAAGAAGCCGAAAAGCGAGCGAAGGGAGCTAAAAATACGAGATATTGTTCTCGCGCTAAGCGATTCCGATGAGCCTCTCCCGGCTACATAGGATTCTATATCTGTTGCAGCAAGGCGGCGCGGATCCAAGGAAGTCAGATCGAGCCAGCGGCCAAAACTTCTCGCCTCTGCAATATAAGTGGCATTTGTCGAATCTGCAACTCTGAGATTGTGTCTGAGGTAGGCCTCATATTCCGCTAGGAGCCTCTCCCAATTTATTTTATCGCTCGCCGCCAAAACGCTTCTCCCTTAGAACAGTTGGAATCAGAAGGTCCGTTTCATCAAGCAGACCATCTAGAGTATTTGCAGGGATCTCGGGATCAGTTTCTCCTCTATACTGCCCAATGGATGGCGGCGTCGAGGCGGCAAGGCCGCGACCTTCAGTTAGGCCCTTCCAAACACTGTATGGTAGGACATCGCTTTTCGCATCCAAGGGCAGAGACGGTTTTCTCAAAGTTCGATCGATGGAACTACCGAATCCAGTGGCAATCACCGTAACTCGAACATGATCGTCCAGATTATCATCCGAATCCTGCCCTGCAATCACAGTTGCGTCAGAATCGACACGAGAGGAGATGATATCCATGATTTCATTGTATTCGAACAGGGAGAAATCGGGGCCGCCGGTAACATTGACCAGCAGTCCGCTGGCTCCCTCGATGTTTACATCGTCCAATAGCGGGTTTTCAATGGCCATGGTTGCCGCGTCAACTGCCCTATTATCTCCCCAGCCCTCGCCTATCCCCATCAATGAATCTCCCTGGCCCTCCATTACCGTCCTAACATCCGCAAAATCGATGTTGATTTCCCCCGGCTTGGTTATTAAATCCGAAATGCCTTGAACTCCCATGCGCAGAACATCATCGGCCTTCAAAAAGGCATCCCGTATCGGTGTTCGCCTATCGACAAGCTTCAGGAGGTTTTCATTCGGTATGGTGATAAGAGTGTCAACGTGCTTACGCAGTTTCTCGATTCCGGCTTCCGCTATTTCCATCTTACGCTGCTTTTCGAATTTGAAGGGTCGGGTAACCACGGCTACGGTTAGGCATCCAAGTTCCTTTGCAATTCTAGCGATAACCGGAGCGGATCCCGTACCGGTGCCACCGCCCATGCCAGCGGTTACAAATACCATATCGGCGCCTTTCAAGACGCCCTGTATCATCTCCCTATCTTCCTCTGCTGCCTGCTCGCCAATTTCAGGCTTGCCGCCAGCGCCAAGCCCGCAGGTAACCTGGCGTCCGAGCGGCACCTTAATCGCAGCCAGTGAGGATTCTAGCGCCTGTAGATCGGTATTTGCCGCAACAAAGTCTACATCCTGAACTCCCACCTGAATCATGCGGGCCACGGCATTGCTGCCGCCGCCGCCACAACCAATCACCTTGATAACTGTTTTACCAGCAGCCCGTTCATCCATGATTTCCAAATCCATTTTTTCCTCCCAGAGCTTTGTTCGACAATTTAGCTAAAAGAATTCACCCAGCCACTTGAGCAATCCTCTCAACGGATTAAAATGTTCCGTTTCTTGGATTTCCTTTCCTTTATTGGCGCCCGCGATTACATCTCCGAGCAAAACCAAACCGGCTGCCTTAATCCATCTGGTATCGCGACAAGGATTAGGCCATGAGATAGAAGTTTTTGGATTTGCGATTCTCGCGGGTTGTCCGAATACGCTTTCCGCAAGATCCGTAATGCCGGGCAGCAGGGCGCCGCCGCCCGCAAGCACTATGCCTGTGCCAGTTTCTATCAAGCCGGCTGTTTTCTCTATCCCTCGCTTTATCATCATAAAAATCTCGGTTACTCGCGGTCTTAGAATGCGGCAAATCTCACTTGCCGGGATGCTAATAGCCCTCCGGCCTCCTATGCCTGGGACAATCGCATTTTCCCCCTCCCTGATTAGGGGCTCCCAGCAGCTTCCCAATTCGCACTTAATCCGTTCTGCCCATTCCATTGGTATTTTGAGAACAACAGAGAGATCGGAAGTGGCCTGCGTTCCGCCAAATGGGACAGAACCCGTAACTCTGGGCGCTCCTTCGCAAACGGAAATGTAATCCGTGGATGAGGTGCCAATATCCACTAATAGCACACCCATTTCCTTTTCTTCATCGCTTAGCGAGGCGCGAGCGGTGGCCAAGATTCCCAGGACTACATCTCGAACTTTGTAGTCCGCGCGGTCCATCGCTTTTTCTATGTTCTTCATTACCGATACGGAGGCCGTTACTATATGAACCTCGGCCTCGAGCCTTATTCCAATCATATCGATCGGATTGCGCACTCCTCGCTGATCGTCGATGATGTATTCCTGTGGTAGGATATGCAGGATATCGCGGTCCATCGGTATCACCACCGCTCGCGCAGCCTCAAGTACACGCTCAACATCCGCCGCGCTTATCTCACGATTCTTTCCCGAAACGGGAACAACGCCTCGGGAATTTAAACTGCTGACAGAGGAGCCGCCCAGAGCAACTAGAAGCTCGGTTACCGTTCTCCCTGCCTCCTGTTCCGCGGCCTCGATTGCCGTCAAAATAGCCTCCCTGGCAGCCTCTATGTTTACCACAACACCTCTGCGGGTTCCTTCCGAGCGGCTCTCCCCCCATCCGGAAACTAGGAACTTGCCATCAGAATCGTATTCAGCAACCAGTACCCGAATTCTGTCGGTGCCAATATCCAAACCGGCAATTACTTCACTATCCACCATGTCTCCCTGCCGGCCGGTATACGACATGCCCTCCGCGGATATCCGCCTCGTCAATAGTCTCGAAGTCCGTTAGCTCCAGAACATCAATCACGACAAGAGCATGGCGAACCGATTTGGGGCTTAAATCCATGTCGACGAGCACTGGTATCGGTATGTGATTCATATACACTTTCAGATCGTAGCCAACCTCGCCATGCGATATAAATTCAATTTCTGAAATCAGATCAAAAAGCTTGGGTTCATCCCTCTTCAATCTCGAAAGATCCGATAAAACCCCTCGCACCGTCTCAGGAACCTGAGAGCCAAGGGTGGGCTTATACGGAAAGGACCATGTGAGTATAGGAAGATCGATATCATTGATTTTGCCTTCCGCCTGAATCACATATCCTTCTTCATCTAATATGGCTATACGTTGAACCTCATCCTCGCCGAGAAGAACTGCTGCCATGGGTTGGCGGCGAAAAATATAAACACGAAGTCCATCGGGAAATACTCGGGAAATCCGGACCTCACGGATTATAGGATAGGATTCCAGCCGCCTCTGAACACTCCTCTCGTCCAACGAGGTCCAAGTCCTACCACCCAAACCCAGCATTTCAAGCAATTTTTCATCGGAAATTTCGATATCGCTTTCCAGGAAGATTTTCCCAATCGTCAGGCGCGGCGAAACAATGAAAACCCAAAACGTCTCCACAAGGAGTATGGACAGCAAAATCGCTATCAGCGTCACCGTGAATTTTCGCCCCGGTTTCCAGCGTCTAGTCACTTTGTCACCTCAGACAAATTGAAAATCAAACCAAAGGCAATCAGGGTAATAAAGGCCGCGGATCCGCCCGCGGAAAAGAGCGGCAGAGGAATGCCGGTTGGTGGCAATAGGCCTGATACAACTGCAAAATTTATCAGCGCCTGCCAATAAATAGCGCTTATCAAACCAAATACCGCCCAGCGAGAGAAGAGATCCGGTAACTTCTCGCTTGCCAACCAGCCCTTTATCGCGAAAACAGTGAAGAGAGCAAGAATTGCGAATATTCCTATTAAACCAGTCTCCTCCCCCATAACGGCAACAACAAAGTCTGAATGAGCCGCGGGAAGCCCGCCTAGCTTTATCTCGCCCCTTCCCAACCCCCGGCCCCAAGCTCCTCCTCGCTCAAGTGCCGTCTGAGCCTTGAGGATCTGATAACCCGCACCCGAGGGATCGGCCATGGGATTGAGCCACGATTTTATTCGTTCTATCCGAAAGGGCTTTGTCAGCAGCATGCTCGCGGCCGAGATTACTGCGCCGATTAGCGAAATGCCAATCAGGGTTTTTGAAACTCCCGCGGCATAGAAAAGACCAAAGGCCAGAAGCAGTAGGTAAGTGGCAGTGGAAAAATCATTCTGAAGATACACAGTTAGTATGAGAACCGAAGCCACGATAAGAGACGGCAGAAAACCTACTCGAAAATTGCCTAGTCTATTCTCGTTCTTCTCCAGCATTCGAGCTAGATAGAGAACCAATGCTACTTTAGTGAATTCAGAGGTTTGGAAGGTTAGTCCAGAAATCTCTATCCAACGCCTGGCTCCTCCGGATGCATACCCAACACCGGGTATGTGGGTAAGCACATTTAAAATCAAGGCTATCCATATCAGGATCGGAACTGAATCTCGTATTCTGGACCTTGGAACGCGAGTTATAAGCAGGGACAGAGCTGCGCCGATTAGCATCCAAAGCACCTGTCTGCGCCAGATGCGAAAAGGATCGTCGAAGATAGTCCGGGCAAAATACCAGGATGCGGAAAACAACAGCGCGGAGCCTATCCCGGTAAGAAGAATGCAAATTGTCAGCATACCCTCCATGGGATTTCTGATGCCTAGGTAATCCGCCTTGAAAGCTCTTAATCTCACAAAGACTCTCTATTGGATTTTAAGGGTGCTCAAACCCAGAATCGCAAACATGCCTCCCAAAATCCAAAATCTAATTACAACTTTGCTTTCAGCCCATCCGGACAATTCGAAGTGGTGATGAAGAGGCGCCATCTTGAAGATGCGATGCCCGGTTCTCTTGTAGCCGAGCACCTGTATAATCACCGAAAGAGTCTCCAAGACAAAAACTCCGCCGATAATCAGAAGCAGGAATTCCTTTTTTAGCAGTAGGGATAATACGGCCAGTAGTCCGCCAAGCGTTAGGCTGCCAGTATCTCCCATCATCACCTCGGAGGGATGCGAATTGAACCATAGAAATCCGATACAGGCTCCTAGCAGGGCTGTGGCGCTGATGGTTAGTTCGCCGGCTCCCGGAAGATAGGGAATCAGTAGATATCGCGCAAATTCCGAATGCCCGGTGAGATAGGCTAGAACTGTGAACGCGGTTAGGGCGATTATTGTAAGCCCGATGGCGAGCCCGTCGAGTCCATCCGTCAGGTTTACGGAATTGGACATGCCGACAATCATCAGCATTCCAAAGGGAATATATAAGACGCCCAAATCGAGAATCGCATTTTTGAAAAATGGGAAGTAGAGAAGAGTGGTTTGATCGTTCCTGAACATGTAAATAAGAAAAACGACAATGAATGATATAATGACTTGACCTGCAATTTTAACGCCTGCACGAAGCCCATCGGAATTCTGCCTGGATATTTTTAGTAAATCGTCCGAAAATCCCAGAATTCCAAAACCAACCGTGGCTATCAGAACAATCCAGGTATAAAATGTTGAAAGCTCCTGCCAAAACAGAACGGAGATGACAAAGGCGATTATTATTAAGACGCCACCCATTGTTGGAGTGCCTGCCTTCGAAAGATGCGAGCCAGGCCCATTACTGCGAATTTCCTGGCCGATTTTGAGCTTCGCCAATTTGCTGATTACACTTGGACCTAGCAGAAAAGAAAGAAGAAGAGCGGAAACGGCCGCGTAAGCCGAGCGGAAGCTGATATACTGAAACACATTGAAGGCACTGATATAGTCCACCAAGAGAAAAAGTACTGCCTTTACCATTACTCCTCCATCGCTTAATCGAAACCAATCTTCACAATCGTTTCGCTCAGCCGCTCCAACTCATTACTCCGAGAACCCTTGAGAAGTACAAGATCGCCGGATTTCAGATATCCGGAGAGAGCCCTGCCAAGTTCGTCAATCTCCAGATAGAGACTAATCTCGCCTCCGAATCCGGCGGCCAGGGCCGCCTCTCTTACAACACCTAGGGAATCGCCGAATAGGAGCACCGAATTGGGTTCATGCTCGGCAAGCGCTCGTCCAACCATATTGAGCGCCTCGTCCGTATGCCTGCCTAATTCCAGCAACTCGCCCAAAACAACCACGCGCCTACCGTCTACTCGAAACTTCGATACCATGTCCAAGGCCGCCATAAGCGATTCGGGGTTCGCATTATAGGCATCCTGAACCAGAAGCACCGGGCCATTTTTGATTTCGGAACGATTAGACACCGAACGAGCGGCTGCTAAACCTCTTACTATCGATTCCTCCGGAACTCCCAGAGTGTTAGCCGCTTCCACCGCCCCCATGGCATTGATAAGGTTATGATATCCAGCTAGCGCAAAGTCGATATATCTTCCATTTCGAAGCAGCTCGAAACCATCCGCCCCCCTATCCTCGTAGGACTCCCAACCCTTCTTACCCCATTCCCCAAAAAGGCGCACCTTGCCGGGAAAATTCACAAGAAGAAAATCCTTCCAGATTTCGTTCCCATTTATTATTGCGACTGTGCTTGGTCCTGCCATCGAGAATATATCCCGCTTCTCAGCGGCCAGCGCCTCCATCGAACCCAACTTACCCACATGAGCACTGCCGATGTTGGTAACCAGTCCTATTTCCGGCCTGGCAATTTCCGCGAGCAGGGCAATTTCCCCGCGTTTATTCATTCCCATTTCCAAAACAGCAATTTCATGGTGTTTTTCCAAGCCGAGCAGGGTAAGCGGCAGCCCAATGTCGGAGTTATAGTTTCCTTCGCTAACGAGTATGGAATTCCCCTTCCAGTCGAGCAGCATCGCGGCCAAAATTTCCCTCGTCGTTGTTTTGCCATTGCTGCCGGTAATGCCTACTACTCTGAGTTTGGGCATTCTGCTTCGAAGATAGCCCGCAAGATGCTGCAGGGAATGGAGCGGATCATTTACCATAATTAGAGCCTTGGAAGCCGGCGGCTTCGGCAAGTTCTTGGTTTCGTCGGCCAAGGCAACCTCGGCTCCCTGTGCCCAGGCTGCTTCGATGTACAAATTCCCATCGCTTCGCTCGCCCTTGAGCGCCACAAAGAGATCCCCGGTTCTGCAAAGTCTCGAATCGGCCCTTCCCCGAATCACTTCGGCATCCGGGTTGCCGATAAGCGTGCCATCGGCAATCTCTGCGATGCCGCCTGCATTCACCTATTGCCCTGCTCTGTCTCCGGTGGAATCACCTGGAGCACTCTTTCGGGCTTTGCCTCTTCAAGTCCCAGCAAGTCCCGAGCGACTCGGTAAATGCGGGCAGGAGCGTCATATACCGCGATACCGGCTAGTATCCTCCGGTTTTTCTCCAGCTTTTCGAGCTGCATTGCCTCGAGGCTATCCATCTTTTCCAGCGTTATCGTATAGCGATAGCCCTGCAGCACCTGTAAGAATATCAGCAGGGGAACGCTAATAAGCATCAACGAAAACCATAGGCGGCTCATGCTGATACCCCTGCGACAGATTTCTCAAGAATCCTGAATCTCGCCCCCTTTGATGACGGGTTAGTATTGATTTCCTCATCTTTGGGCCTCATAGGCTTTCGGGTGACAACCCTGTACTCGCCGCCAAGGCGAAAATCCAAGGCGCGATAGGCTGTCTTCACCAAGCGATCCTCAAGGGAATGAAAGCTGATAATACCTAGTCTTCCACCCCGGCCCAGCAGGAGGGGGGCAAATCGCAGCAGCCTGCCCAAACGGTCTAATTCGGAATTCACGGCAATTCGAAGCGCCTGAAAAGTTCTCGTAGCCGCGTGGATTCTTCTATGGCGAAATCTAGGCGGAATGGATCTTGTAACTATCTCAGCTAATTGCCTAGAATTCCCTATTCTTTTTTTTGATCTCTCACGCATGATTCCTCGAGCAATCCTTCTGCTGAAGCGTTCCCCGCCAAAACCGAAAATCAGTTCGGCAAGTTTATCCTCTCCTAGTGAATTCACTAGCTTCGACGCATCCATATCTGCGTCGGTATCAAAGCGCATATCCAAGGGCTCATCCAGCCTAAAGGAAAACCCCCGCCTACTATCCTTGAAATGATAGGTCGAGACTCCAAGATCCATTAGAATTATATCCGGAGTTTCACTGCCCCAATTCTCCAACACCTCATCCGCCCAACCCTGTATGTATTGGAACCGATCGCTCCAGGGAACAAGCCTATCCTGCGCCCTTTTGCCGATGATTCTATCGGCGTCTATTCCTATCACCCTGCATTCCGGAAAGGCCTTCAGGAATAGGATGGAGTGCCCTCCCTCTCCCAGGGTTCCATCAACTATCAAGGCATCCGGCCTAGGAGGGGCAAGCTGCTTCAAAACCTCCTCGGGCATCACCGCAACATGGCCCGGAATCACAAAATTTCTTCCATACTGCGAAAGCCTTCCCAGGTTCTCTTAATCTCGGCCGAGCGTTCCTCTTCAAATCTATCGTAGATTGCCTCGTTCCAAATCTCCAAGCGCTCGCCCATTCCCAGCAGGTAGCAATCTCTACCCAAGTCCATGGATTTCATCAAGGAAAGTGAGATTTTTACCCTTCCCGTCTTGTCCACGACAACCTCCTCCGCGGGCGCCACGAATCTGCGCAGCACATCCTGGGTGCTCAGTGAGAAAACAGATGCCGCATCGACAAGCTGACTCGAAACCACTTCCCACTTGTCGGGAAGATAGAGCCAAAGGCACTTTTCGGTTCCCTTGGTAAGAATTAAACGATCGCCTACCCTTCCCCTGATTTTTGCCGGAAGAGACAGACGTCCTTTCTCGTCGATGGTTACATTGAACTGACCCCAAATCCCAATTTTTACCACGTTTCCCTACTTCTTACCACTTTTTGCCACTTGAATAATCCTAACGTTCCCAAATTTACTCGTCAACAAAATAGGGAAGGAAAAGTAATATTGCTCTCAAGAGGCATAAAAATTACTACACAAAAGATAGGTAATATTGTAGCTCGATCAACTAAATCGGAAAAGAATAGATGAATTTATAAAAAAACAGGTGAATAGTTTTAATTCTTCTTAATCAAGACTCGACCGCCTAGGCTAGAGGTTGCCGTTTCTTGCAAAGGGGCGATAATCGATACCCCAGGCCGCTTTTTCTTTGATGAGCTGCTTCTAAGCCTTCGCGTCTACTGATTGCAATTTGGAGCAGGCTATCCGAGCGATTACCCCAAGAAGAATAGCAGATGCGCATGAAGAACCGGAGTAAGCGCCTCTTCCTACCCTGGACATCTATTTGGCAGTTCTTCGCAATAACACGTAATTCCCTAATGCTAAAAAAATTAAGTTAGACTTTGGCGCTGTGCTCCGCAGGTTGACAAAGCAAGCAGAAGCAGCGAAGCCCTACGATCTCCGTGGTTCGATCCCAAAACAGTCTCAATTGGCACAGACAGGGGCCTAAAACAAGCATCACTCTTTCGTCTTGCTTACTAACTCCGGTATCTGCCTTGAATCTACTTAATCTGGCGAACATAGCCAAAAGCCGCGAGCCCTGAGTCATCCCTCCGGAAAACCAATCTTCAGTCTTTGCGCCGAGATCCCGGCGGCCAGAGTCATCAGCTCATAGGCTCTGCTTCCTCAAGCTTACGGGCCACTACCAGAAGCACATCGCCGAAATTGAAGCGTTTCGCAATTCCATCTATAGTCCGTTTCAACCACTTTGGAGCCATGCCTTCGGCAATCCCTCCCCAGGTTTGAACAAGCTCAATTCCAAATCCGGCGCCCTCAAGCAGCATAGTTAGGGTAGCCTTACTGAAAAGATTCATGTGATCGGGTATTGCCGAGCGCCACCGCGATCCAAGAATGCGCGCCTGCAATCCATCGTGTGTGGGTGTTACGCAAATGAACACTCCACAGGGAAGCAAGATACGCGCAATTTCCCTAACAAGTCCACTGGGGTTCCCCACATGTTCGATGAGATGCGAGGAATGCGCTACGGAAAAAAACGCTTCTGGGAATGCCACGTCTTCAAGCGCCTTCGCGGCGATATTCACGCCATACTCGCGATTTCCATATTCAGCGGATTCTGGGCAGAGGTCTACTCCTGCCGTATCCCAACCCAGGCCCTTGAAATGCTGCAAAAGCCGCCCGGTGGCGCAGCCGATATCCAAAATTCTTCGCTGGGTTGGCAGTGTTGGAACTATGCCCTCGAAAAATGCCGCATCGTTCAAACCCTTCAACATCAAATCGAAAAAGTTCTCCTGATTCGCAATTTCATATTCAAAGTACTCTTTATCATAACGCCCGCCAGGCGATATAGGCTGTGGATTCTGAACTATCAAACCGCAGCTTCGACAGCGAACGAAATTCGCTCCATCGATGCGCCACTTCCTCTTGAACACTGTGGAAGCACAGAGGGGACAGGCAATATACCTAGGCTTTTCACCGGCTCCCGGCAACTTCGAATACGTTTTCACTTAGAATCCAAAGCTCAGCACGAGTAATACTTCATTGTCTTCCCTTGCTACGGACTTACACATCCTCACCGCATCACCGCACGCTTATGCGCCAACGCCTGGCAGAAACTCTGCCTACTTCGTCCTCTATTCTGAACTCAAGCTCGCCCCTTCCCTCGTTCAGGCGAATGTCGGGGAACCAAATCTTGCCGCTGGGACTGAAAACCGATTCGTAGCGCAGGGGTTTCGGGGTTTCCAACACGATTCCGTTCTCCGATTCGCGTAGGGCATTTATCCGGAATTCCGCAATACGCTGACCAATCCAATAGAGCGATATTTCAGTGGGAGCAGCGAAGTTTCCATCAGGGAACACATTGTTGACTGCTATCGTCTGAATCCCGGTTGACAAAACAATCTCATCCCGAATTTCCATAAAGGCGCCGTCGGGCATTAGCACTTCGAGTGTCCCCGCGGCAGACGGCGAAATTTCAGGCCTGAGAGGAAGAATAAGAATCGGATTTACAAGTTTTGACCGTTCTGTATCAATTATTTCAAAGCGCCAAGTTTCACCCCGCGCATAACCAAGCCACTGGCCATCTTTGAGATCGAACTCCAAATTGTGCAAACGCTCAACTCCCAGATACACCGATCTAAAGCCGTTTTGATGTTCAACGGCAACAATCCCTCTGAAGGGAATCTGGCTCTGTGCGTCATCGGTCCAAATAACCTCTCCAGAATCCCACGAAGAAATCAACTGACCCTCGGACTTGAATGTCAAACCCCGCTGGAAATGGCGGTTGCTTGCTGCCCCGAATGTGGATAGAATCCTGCCTGATTCATCAGGCCATTCCATAACAGAGCCAAAACCACCGACAAAGAACAGCATCAAAAAAACTAGGCTAGACCTTACAAAGCAGATGCGTTTAAGCACTGCGCCGTACAGATTATGAATATCCGGCGCAGGAAGTGGAGGCATTGCATGATAGAACAGAGCAGGCATGCGGATGAAATGGATCACTGCAAAAGGAACTCCAATACGGAGATATCGTATTGGCCAACGATTATCACAAAATTCCTATCCTTAACAATATCCACGCTCCCGGATGGAAGCGCAAAGTCGAATATGGGCAGATTGCCTTCCGTTAGCATTCTGATTCTCGCGTCTTTTCCAACCGCTTCCAGAATAGTAAGCGTTTCCGGCGCCAAGTTATCAATCCAGCGAAGTATAGTGCCTGGAATGCCCTCTTCACTGAGCCTTCTGGTGTTCATATCGAAAACCTCAACTCCCCCATCGCCCTCGTAGAGAACCTGCCTATCATTGCGGATGAATCCCATGGAAATCGGCCTACGGTAGTCGGAGGCGGTATTATGATGGTGGATTGGTCTGAAAATGCTCCTGCGCTCTTCCAAAATCAGAAATCGCTGTGGCTCCAAGCCCGCTATCAGAGCAATCTTCGATTCATCATTGCTGATTATAGCACCGTAAATTGCTTCAACCCTGCTGCCGCCTGGCTTATAACTGAGCAAAACCTTCCCGTTCTTGTCTATTAGCTCAATCCGGCCATCCAAAAGGCCTACCAAGGTTCTATCAGCACGGGCGTCAATCGAGGTTAATCGACTTATGTAATTCTTCTCCCAGATGCGGGCGCCGTTTGTAGGATCAACCTTCGAAAGGTTTCCTGAATCATCCGCTAGGTAGAGATTCCCATCTCGCTCAATCGGATATACGGAATCTGCAAAACGGGATATTATCCTACCTGTAGGCTTCAAGAGCTGCAAGCCATTTTCTCGGTAGATCGCAATCCATTCCCTATCTAGAGCGATTCTATCCCCAGAATAATAGCTCACTAATTCATGTTCTTCATCGATAAAGCCAGCCCCGCGGGTGTTTTGTATGGCCAGAAATGGACCTGCGCCGCGGGCGGGAGGAGAATTCAAATCCCTAAGTGCAGTGACGGATTTCGGTACAACTATCAATTCCTTGCCCGCACTCCTTGCGAATACAAAGAAATAAATGATAAATAACAGTATGCAAAGGAAGGCTATACTCCGCGCTTTCATATCCGGGGTCCCACTTCCCTTTGTGATTTCATAAGGGAATTCTATATGATGTGCTTGAGTGGAGTAAAGGGAATCGCCTGGCCAACCTTCACCCCCCCAAGCTCAGTCGCTGGTTGATTTCTTAAGCCTGTGTCAGACACCCCTCAAAGGAGGTTAAAACATGAAACCGGAAAAACTGATGCAAAGGGCGCATGAGGCCGCAAAGAATGCCTATGCTCCGTATTCAAAATTCAGAGTTGGCGCCGCGCTCGAAATGGGCAGCGGCAGGATTATATGCGGCGCCAATGTGGAGAATCGATCCTATGGATTATCGAATTGCGCGGAAAGAACGGCGATTTTCACCGCTATTGCAATGGGTGAACGAGATATTAGGGCCATCGCGGTTGCAGGACCGGATTCTCAAGAACCGCTCCCGCCCTGCGGAGGATGCCGGCAGGTAATCAGCGAATTCTGCGGTAGCGAAACCCCCCTGTATTACAGTGACGGAAACGGAGCATACCTAAGCTCAACCGTGGGAGAAATCTACCCGGCAAACTCGCTCATGGATCTGGCGAGGAGGGCTAATTCAGTTTAAACATGCTTTTAAAAGAGAACGATTAGGGATTCCTCATCATCGCGCCACGGCCATTTAGACAATCCGGTTCTCCATTCTATTAGGCAACCAGCACTCTCCTAGGTGACAAACCTTGTCCTGCATCCGATTGCCAGATTCTCGCGGCCTATGCTTGGGGGCGGTTCATAACGAACCAAGACTCCTGTTTCTTGCTCTCGGATTCCATATTTCTTCTCCAAATCTCACTTCTCTTCTTGAATTCATTGGCCTCTCGTTGCCGTCCCAGAAGCAGCGAGAGGCGTCGAAGCGCCCCTAAAAAATTTATAGCTAAGCGGAAATCTTCCGCGCGTTTGGTTGCCATTTCATATTTCATTCGGTATCCATCAGCGGCGTCTTGGAGCATTTTCTGAGCCAGTTTGAAATATTCCGTTCTTTCTCGATATCCCTCATGCCGCGGATCCATGCCCTGAACCAGAGTGTGCAAATTCAGACAGTTTTTTGCAACAACAGCCAGTCTAGCTTCCAGGGCTATCAACGGCCACCGCCACTTGGAATTTTCGCTAAACCCATCCTTAACCATGGAAAGCGCCAAACCAGCCTTGCGAATCAAAGCATAGCGTTTAAATTCACCAAAGGATGAGGTGGCTTCCAGCGACGTCTCATAATCCTGAAATGGAACATCGATCAGATTGGTAAACACTTTCTCCAACTGCACTATTGCAAGAGAACAGGATTTTTTTGCCTCACTGAGCTCGTTCTCGCTGCGGATGCCAAGGAACGATACGGACAAGGCGTTCATGGCTAGGTGATATGAGGCCGCGGTAAGATAAACCTCCACAATCGCAAGTCTTTTATACACTGCTCCGGGATCGTCGCTTTGCAGCATGCGCGAGATATTGCGTTCCTTGCTTGCTAGCTTATAAACTATCTCCCTATAGGGCGCAATTCTAGCGAAGTACTTCTTCCTTGCTTCCTCATTGACTTTTGCCACTCTAGCTGTTCGCTTTGTCAGTCATACGATTTCGCTCCTCAAGCAGGGTCGCGGCATGATCGAGTGAAGAGGACTCCTTACTATCTCCGGCAAGCATACGGGCAACTTCCCGCACCCGCAAATCCCCCATTACCTCGCGAACAGTTATAATAGTTCTGCCATCCTTCACCTTCTTCCCAACCTGAAGATGATTATCTGCAAAGACGGCAATGGATGCAAGATGGGTAACGCAAAAGACCTGCTTCTGCGAGGATAGACCATGCAGGTGCCCGCCTACCGAACGAGCGACTTCGCCGCCTATTCCGGAATCGATTTCATCGAATATCATGGTTTGCACCGTGTCGGATTCGCTAAGCACGGTTTTGATTGCCAACATAACCCTCGACAACTCACCGCCGGAGGCCACAGCCTTTAGGGTTTTGGGCGATTCGCCCTTGTTGGCCGAAAGTAGAAACTCAATCGTATCGGCGCCGTACTGTCCGATCAGATTCTTGCCGTTGCTGCTTTTCTTTCCTTCCAGCTCCACGACAAAGCGGGCATTCTCCATCCCCAAGGTCCTTAAATGAGACTGCACCCTTTTCTGCAAGGATGCGGCAGCCTCTCTACGCAGGGAAGTAATCGCCGAGGCTTCGGAAGCAATCCTGGTTCCGAGCGCTTCTCGCCTCAAGTTGAGAGCGCGGCGTTCATCACCACGGTTATCGAAGTCTTCAAGCTGCTTACGAAGCTTAGCTAGGTATTCGATTAATTCGACAAGCGACTGCGCGTTGTACTTTTTTTCCAACAGACTTATTCTCAGTAATCTATCCTCAACCATCTCCAGTTCCGACGGATTCAATTCCATTCTCGAGCGCTTCTTTTTCAGTTCCTCGCCAATATCTTCGAGCTCGAAGAATGATTCCTCTAAGCGCGAAAGAACATCCGAAAGCGATTCATCGATTCTCGACGCCCGCCCAAGCGCCTCTCTTGCCGTTCTAAGCTGCAAGAGTGCGCCGTTTCGCGTCTCGACCGTGGCTTCAAGCGCTCGTTCAATATCGTCAATCAAATCCTCATGTCCGGAAAGAATTCTCTGGCGATTCTCCAGTTCCTCCTCTTCCCCCGCCCTGAGTTGGGCTTCCTCTATTTCACTTGCCGCATGGCGTAAAAACTCCATTTCCTTGGATACTCGCTCCTCTTCCCTATCGATGCCTTCGAGCAATTTCTTCAGTTCTGCAAGCTCAGTAAACTGGGAAGTAAAGGATTCGACACGTTCCTCGATTCCCGCGAATCTATCTAGCAGTTTTCTATGGCTTATCACCTTGAAAAGGGATTGGTGCTCGTGTTGGCCGTGTATATCGACAAGCGCGCCGGCAAGTTCGGCTAGTGCGTTTCGAGTTACCTGCACCGCCTGGATGCTGGAAACCCCTCTTCCGCTCGTGTTCAAAGTGCGGCGGATAAGATAACTGTCTTCCTCGGGTTCTATGCCATATTTCTCTTGCCAGGCAAGCAATTCCGGAGACCCCGTTACGCGAATTAGTGCGCGAATTTCGGCCTCGGTAGCGCCTTCCCGAATATTTTCGGCGCTGCCCTTGGCGCCCAACGCCAATGAAAGCGCGTCAACAAGAATCGATTTTCCGGCGCCGGTTTCACCCGATAAAACATTGAAACCCGATCTGAAATTCAGGTTGACCTCGTCGATTAGCGCGTAGTTCCGAATGCTCAAAGATTCAAGCATGCGGGCCCCCCGACCAGCCGAGTTTTGTCCGGATTACCTCGTAGAAGGCTCTTTTATTCGATTTGATAAGTCGAACGCCAGTGACTTTGCCGGACATTTTTACTAGATCGCCTTCTTCAAGGGGGAAGGATTCCTGTCCATCTATGGTTAGCAGAATACTTGAGCGCTGGTTCGAATCCACGGTGATTGCAACCTCATCTCTGCCAGGAATAACAATCGGACGCCACGAAAATGAAAATGGACAAATAGGGGTAAGAACCAGCGCTTTCATAGGAGGCACCAGTATCGGACCGCCCGAGGCCATTGAATACGCCGTGGAACCTGTAGCCGTGGATAGAATCATTCCATCGCCCCTGAAGTAACCTGCCTCGTAGCCGCCAAGTTTTAACGATAGGCGGACGAGTTTGCTTATTCCGCTTGAACCCAAAACCGCGTCGTTTATAGCCCTAAATGACTCCAACTCCTTATTATTTCTAAAAATGCGGATATCGAGCACCGCACGGTCTTCAACATATAGCCGCTTGTCAAGCCATGTTTCCAGCGCCTCTTTCCACTCCAGGTGCGTGAATTCCGTTATAAATCCGAAGGTTCCAAGATGAACCGGCAAAATTGGAACCGGATTCCAACTCAGCAACCTCGCACAGGAAAGAAAGGTGCCATCGCCGCCCAAGGAAATAGCGAATTCCACCTCGAGTTCCGTCTTGTTGGTTATGCAGCTTTCAGGATCCATTGGAATCACGTTAAAACCCTGTTCTTTCAACCATAGGCGCATCTCCTTGTAAACGTGGGCGGAAAGCTCATTATCGGGATTATAAACTAGGAGCGCATTCTTCTTCATTTTCACCGTTCATCCTCAGGATAACTCAGTTAGTACCTAGGGCAGCGTGGATAAAACCTTGGATATGAGTTGGACATTTTCCCTGCCAAGGGCAGGATATAGCGGAAACAATACGGTGCTCATAGCAAGTTTCTTAGCCTTCGGGCAATGGCTTTGAACCTCCGGATAGTCTTCTATTATTGTATCAAGGAATGCTCCACGTGTTTCAACGCCATGTGTCCGTGCATAGCTATTTACCTCCTTTACGGCGCTTGAAAGAATTACGGGGAAGGAAAAGGCAACGGCGCGAGAACTTCCATCCGCTACGCCCAGGGTGCTATGACGTCCCCTGCGTAGCGATTTAAGAAAAATGCGGTGAATTTTCTCGCGCATTTCCAGGGCAGACGACAGTTCCTCCCACTGTACCAGGCCAAGCGACGCGTTCAAGTCCGGCAGAAGCGCATCCTCACCCAGGAATTCGGCAGCAGCGTCTAGCTTGCTTAGGGAAACCTTATCTCGAGCCATTATAAGGGCTCCTCCTCCACAGGTGGCGATAGCATGAGGTTCCATGGACAGTATTACATAGGTACCCCTCGCGATTGGAATTCCGCTCGAATCAGCTATTCCGAGAGCCTCGCTTAAATCTAGAACTATGGGTATTTCGAATTGACTCAAATCCGGGGGAATGCGCCCGAGGGGGGCATGAACAAATAGGGCTTTGAAGGCGGCGCTCATTTTTTCGGTCACTAGAAATGGATCAAGGCAGGCGTTTTCCTCACTGACATCCACAAAGATGGGCTTGATTCCGCGCGATAGGATGGCCTTAAGATATGCCGAGGGCGCCAGCGGAGAGAGTAGCACCTCATCGCCTTCTGAGAGCCCTAGAGCATTCATGGACAGGCAAATAGCCCTGGAGTATTCACGCAGCGCCAAACCGCCTTGCAAGTTGAGATAGTTGGAAATAATCCCCGTAAGCTTATCGGCTAATGCCGACGGGCCTATCTCGTCCGTCACTAGACAGGATAGAACCGAGTGCATATCGCGCCGTTTGATAGAGGGTTTGAATATTGGAATCGGCATACTGAGCTTTGTCCGAGTGTTCTGCGCCCGCCTCCTAGCGACTACGGGGAGTTCTCCGGGCTGGGTTTTCCGTAGCCGGATCAAAGCCCGCGGTCAAGCCTCCCCCGGTAAGCGTCCACCCGGTGGGTCATTGTAATTGCTTATCAAGCCGCAGGCAAGCTCAAAACTCATACCAGAGCGGCCTTTGATGCTCATAAGATATGCTTGGAATCGAGCCTATCATGATGCTGCCCCCAAATTTCATGAGTCAATGATTTGCGGCTACTTGCGAGTTGGTTGTTTTTTGTCTGAGTTTTTTTCTGTTAAGCAGTTTGTGGAGGTATTTGAAGAAATCCCCAAATTGCAGCTATGCAAGTTTAGG